>Ga0224511_10000904_pt1 | contig 16252 bp, 10 predicted proteins | sample SF_May12_sed_USG_2_FD_169988 | JGI IMG/M metagenome (GOLD analysis project Ga0224511, IMG submission 169988) | Sediment microbial communities from San Francisco Bay, California, United States - SF_May12_sed_USGS_8_1 | ecosystem: Environmental > Aquatic > Marine > Sediment | place: USA...
GAGTCAATTTTTACCCTGAACCTTGTATTTTTTTCATGAATATTCATAACAGGTGTAAAATGGTCATTTAGGTAGGATGGGGCAAGCTTTGAATTAATTTTAAAAACATGACAAAGTATAATTTGATAGAATAACATTTGCAGTTCAATACAATTGGTGATTTTGTTTGAAGAAATGGTTTTGTACCTCAATTTTGTGTAAATCACTTTTTAAAATTATCATCAGAATAAAAACACATCTGTTGAACACTACAGCAATAAATATGAAGCCACCAAAAGGGTACCCTCACCGTTTGTTTTAGTTCCTGCAGTGCTGTTGATTCTGTAAACTTGGCATTCTCCTGCTGAATAGTTTCAATCAAGATTTCTTGATTATATCTGAAACATGGTTGTTAGAATGTGATTTAATATTAAATTATATTTATAATGCTATTTATATAAAAAGATATTGTATATTTTAAGCCAGTTTTAAATGATCCAAAGACAAGAGTTACATAATAAATGTATTGTACAACACTTCATCCAATAATTGTCGCGTAGGACCAGTCAGTATGCATATAATTGATTACAATACAAGTATGATTCTAACTGAACAATATTTAAACAAATATTTTCATTATTTTATTTGTCAAGTCCAGACAGTTTTCTTTGAACAAGCATTATTGGAGAATAATCAGAAAGAATTAATTGTTAAGCAATATAACCTTGCAGTAGAATAAAAGATTGAAACCTCTGTCTCCACTTACAGGACATCATTCAAGGCAGACTTGGCTTTTTGTAGATTTGGAAGGAACATTTCAAGGGTAGCTAGCGAGAGCTTCTCAATGACGGCTGGGTCAACAGAGATTTCGGGTTCTGATTCTTGATTTTCACCGTCATCAGGAGAAGGGCTGTCTCCTGCATCAGCTTTAACTTCTTCTGGCTGCTGTTCCTTGCTGCTGATGCCATCATTGTCTGTGGTTTGCTGTGTGTCTATAAATAGTATGTTTATACAGTCTTGTACATGCATTTGTCTGACTAGAAAAGGATTACAAAACAGCTATATTTTTTTTGTAAATGTATGGTACTAATACACAAGACGAAACACTTTTATCAACAAAAGACATTAAAACTACCTTGTTTAATTTCCTCTTCTATTTCTTTATCCAACTTATTATCTTTTTCATTATGTTCTTGTAGCCCCTCTGACTGTGTTTCAGACATTGTTCTAATCAATTATCTGAAATTATAGATGTGAATACATTAGACAAAGTTCAGGGTTTTGGTAATAAATGCCTAGAATAAATCCCAGACAGTCACTCCCCCGTGATTTTGCAGGGGGCGGACAAAAGCTCTTTATTTCCTGATGCCAATTAATAGTTTAATTGAAACTATTGTTTGTTTGTCACTTGTGTACTAGCAAATGTTTTTTAGATTTAAGAAGATCACTATTGATGTTTTGACATTCGTGTTTGTCACCAACTTTGTGACTTATCAAGACTACATGCATTGTTATGATACTTGATAGAACTGTCTCTCAACTATTTAAAATTGAATAGAATACAAAATGACAAATTAAAAGGCAAACGTAACTTTTTTGTAAAGAGGCATCGAACTTACTTGAACCAACTGATATGCTTTTGTTTTGCTCTTAGAATTAACACAAAATAATTAGTTTTATTCAATAAAACGGGACATAATACAAAATAGGAAGTTCCCTTTCAGTGGTAAAAGTAAAAATAAGGGAGGTAACTGGTGCGCCTTACCAAGGTCACAGTATACCATTAGGCCCCTATTCCACGCCTCCGTATCAGTATCTGCACATCCGTATCCGGATAAAAATGAACAAGTTCAATAACGTCGGGGCTATTCTTGTCGCCCGTATCAGTATTCGCATAATATCGTCCGTAAACAGAGTCCGTGACTCAGCGAGCCATTTTATCCGGTTGCGGACATCATAAATATATTTTTATCCCCTGATTTTGCTAAGATATTTACTGGCAAATGTTCTCCAATATTACCAGACTGTTTCTACATCCATATATTTTATAATTAAAATTGATCTACATTGTTAAAGTTGTTATTTTTTGTTTAATTAGCGAAATCGCAATTATTTTGTTTTAATATATCAAAACCATAGTCGCTCTCTAATAGCCTACATGTACCTTTGCAATGAGACACGTATATAGGGGACCTATATGATACGAATGTTTACCTGTAACCACATTTTGGGTAAAAGGTTTTGCATTTTCCTGTAAATGAGAACAATGTTATGTAGGCATAGCTAAAAGTAAGGTTAAAATAGGCAGATACGTTTGACGGTTACTGACACATTGACTAGGGCGTCCGTATTAAAATCTTCCGGACATGCATCGTGATATGGATCCTGATCCGAATACTGAAACGTGGAATAGCGGCCTAATACATTTAAAGCACGTATGTCTAATCATTTCAAATACAACGCGATGAAAACAAGGTCCGTGGCCGTTAGGGGGGCGCGCGCCGGATGCGCCCCAACCCCCGGATCCGCTTGTGATAATGACCCCACTGACACCAATATGTACAATGCAATAATAAGCAAAAGCAAACGAATATATATATGACAGTTGTATTAAATTTGTTTTTAAATTATTCACGCACAGTTATACGTTTACGTGCATATATTTTTACAGAATTATAGCGATAATTGCGAATAAATGCAATAAACCATCCCATACACAGATTGAAAATGGTCATTTGATAAACAGTTGGTGGTTGGTACTTAAAGCCATCATTTAGGACCATGGAGCACTTATTCGCCCTTGTGACCTTTTCCTTTATTCTTCAATGTAAGTAGAATCTTCATGACCTCTTATATATGTGTTTCAAAGAGTTAATTTGAAATCGGTCGAATGAATATTGCGTTAGAGCTAGATCTACTTAATATGGGACATATGCAATATATTCTTTTGATTAAAAAATATATATATTCAAAATGATAAGAAAATAGTGAGCACAGTCGCATACATTCATGAAGTCGGACACATTTTCTTATCTGTCACGTTTACATATACATTTCTAAATGTAGCATGAAATAGCCACGAAGTTCAAGTTCGGAGTCCTAGTATGCAATTCAGTTGAAATCTGACGAAATTTCTCCAACGAATGTTATAATAATAATATTATACATGTGTCCAAACTTTGAAATGTTGCGAATGTTGAAGCAAAATAACCAACACAACACACACGCGATGACATTCTGTTTTAAAATAGAAATTTAGAACATATAACTAATTTCTATACATTGTTACACCTGTCCACAGTAGCGCTACCAATCGAACTGCTTACCTGCTTCAATTGTGGCTCCCTGAGCGACACACAGACGTGCAATGCAACAACGGTCTGCCTTGAAAACCAGGTGCACGAACGTGTCTTTGAGCCATACATCTTATTGTTCCAATAATCTTTGAAATAACACGTCCTATACGCTTAGCAAAGTTGTAGTGCCTTTTATTACTGGGTACGGGATGTACGACTACGCCTATGCTTTTTAACACATCTAGGCACATTTAGACGTAATACACGAGAATACATTTAGGACATTAGGCACGCCCATCACGCACACGTGTATGTAATGTCTTATGTCTACGTAATACTTTTCTTTTGTTTGTTTGCAGGCGTGTTATGCACGACGGTACTCGAGCGACGGTGAAACGTTTGTCGAACGTGGCTGTCTGGAAACGACTGTAAGTCGACTCTGGAAACCATGCACAGAGCGTTAGATAAATACGCTACTGATTCTTATAAATAGTAGTTAAGAAAAACAAAACAACCCCAGCAACCTATTGTTTTATTGTTATAGACTATTATTACTAGACGTACCGTTAGACGGTACAGATCGAACTTGCAGTTGTTTATACCAGGGTTGTCTAATTTTGCTTGGAATTTTCCCGGTCACGTGATGGATCTGCTGCGAAAACAGAATCCCATGAGAGTACCAACTATTTTGCCGACGTTTATCGGCGGACGTCTGATAAGGATTTTGCTTAGCCCCAGAATAAAATATTTGCAGGCACCCGTGTAGTAACCGTCGTATTTCGTCGTTTTGATAATCCATAACTGAAGTTCACAGTCTTTGTTAGTTGTAATGGCAGTATCTTTTTAAATCTACAATCATTTATGTTTTACATGGTAGTTTCAATAAATCTTTTTTATACCAGGAGTGCCCTGTGCCGGATGTAGCGGTTGTCGGGAGGCGAAGACAGGCACGTGAGGCAGACTGTGTTTCGTGCTGCGTTTCTGACAGGTGCAACTCGCAACCCTGCGTCCAACCAGACCCAACCCTAGGTGCCATTATATTAAACAGTTGCTTTATTTAAACATTACAGTGTATCATACTTGTTCTTCATTGTAATGTTTTTATGCAAAACGACGACGACGACGACGACCGACGACGACGACGACGACGACGACGACGATGACGATAATGATGATGATGATGATGATAGTGATGATGATGATGATGATGATGATGATGATGATGATGATAATGATGATGATGACCACCGTCTTGTCAACAACAAGGTAACTGTGAACATGTACCACATGTACCCTTGTCACCCAGGAGAGTGGGGAGCTTGGAGCACGTGGTCACGGTGCCCGTACACGTGCGGCCAGGATGGGATCCAGCATCGGTTCCGGAACTGCCTTAGTCCAGACGCGCATGCGTGTGACGGGCGGAAGTTCGATACCAGGATCTGCCACAACAGGGTCTGCTGTAATGGTATGGTGGGTTATCTAGAACGCTCTTGAAGCCTTCCATGGGGGGGGGTCGAATAATACCTGCTAAACCGTTACAAGGTCTACACGTCTCAGCAGTTACGATCGACTTCAATGTTGTCAAATAAATTTTGATGGTTTTGTTATACATGTAATCATTTTTCATATATAATAATATTTTATACACAATGAGAGCATGTGTCATCTGTGTCCCCTAGCCCCGCCGCACATCTCGTTCATCGACCACGACAAGACGGTTTCTCCTGGGGACTTCGTCATTCTTTACTGCAACGCCACTAACGTTGACACCATCCGTTGGCTTATTCCAAAGGTCTGTAGTCGGCAATTCACATGTATGAAGTATTTGGAGAGATTCCAGTCCTTGTTGTTGAAATGTGTTTCTTGTTTATAACGTCGCTATTGCGTTTCAAAATGTTTTCTAACGCGTTTGTGAAGTGTTAAATACAAAATAAAACTCTTTTATATATTCGATAGTCCAACACAGCATTAATGTTGTACCTTAAATTTAATCATCTACTTCCACAGCTGGCCAATCACACCTACCCATCGAACGTGAACAGCCCCGCGGGCCGACCGGAAGTGGTCATTTCCCATGTGACCACGGTCAACCAGGGGCCCTACGTCTGTCAGGCCACCAACCCTTGTGGCTCCACTAACTCCACTGTCTTCATCTCTGTTCAATAAACACGACGTGTTGCGTGAAAAACAATTGAAATAAAACCAATTATAAAGCGTTTTCTTTTTAATATCGAGTTACATGTACATGTATTTATCTTATTTGACACAATATCAATTTATGGAATTATTTCTAAGACTTATGTCATATTAGATTGTAAATCGCAGTTGGGTTGTAAGAAAGCAACTCAGACACACATTTTCAACCGCTTAATATGGAATCCACGGGACATCCAAGTTGAGCCTCACATCTAACCCTGACGTATGGTACAAACCATCGCTGGAGTTCAGTTGTCCCTCACATCAGACTCATGTGAGGAAGCAGCCCTTCGTTTTCGGAGGCAAAAACAAGTGAACCCAGGAACACTGATTATTGAGACTGACCGCCACAGCATGATCATGTTGTTGGAAACCCCGAAACCCACACTCAACCCTAACTAACGGATTGTACATTTGAAAACATAAAGAATCACCATCAGCCGGGTTAACACTTCGGAAGACATCAGTTTGGCACTCGCAGACAATCCTAGGACTGTTGGCATACTGAATAAAGATACTTGTGGGCTCATATGAAAGAGATAATTTGGTATGCTAAACATTAATAACGAATAAATAAAAAAAATAGTCAAACCAAATTACTGTAGTTGTAATAAAATGCGTAATTAAGGCGTCCTGTAACATTTTCAAATATTGCCATAAGGTTCAACTGAACAGTAGGTTAAAGGCTTTGGAATTTACTCATTTTAGACCTTACACATGTATTGCTGGAGTAGATAAGACCGTTTTAGCCAGCGAACACATTTGGACAAACATGATCAGTGCCCATGATTGGTTGGATGACGCGACGCCGTGTGAGAGATACGACTGTAATGTTGGCTAACGCCAGCAGTGACCAGTGCCAGTGATACTGGTCAGATCAGGCGAGTGAGAGAACGATAAGACAGCACCATGGGTCAAGCACTTGAGGCACGATGTTCTAGCTTTACAGCACCGTTAGTCTGCATTCGAACTTACCGTATTCTATATTTGAGGCATGTGTTGCGAAATTCGGGTTTGGTCAACTTTGGAATTATTTTTGTTTATCACGAACCATGAGTTTTGTCACGTCTGCACCTTTGTCTCGTCTGGTAGGAAAATCACCAGCTCTGCTAGTGTGTATGAAAAAGGCACTGCATAAAGAAAGAAAAAAAACAGAGAAAAGACAAGCAATATACTTAAACAATTGCCACAACAATAAAGACACTTTTTAAAATTTAACCAAATTATGCATTTCCTGTTGACTTACTCAACAATGACCACCCTACTGGAACGACAACACATTCATGAATAACACCAACAGCAGTTAACTAAAGAAATTACAGTTTAAGGCGGCGTTTGCAGAAGAATATGTTTCTACGAATAACGTTTAAACGTCCAATGGTATTCAATAAAACGTTCTGTATGAAATTCCTTTTTAATCCAGTTTGTTGTACAATTGACATAACATGTATTGACCGACGTATGTATACGTTGTTTGCAACTTAAATGAGCATAAGATGACATTAATGAAAATATCGTTTGAACGATGATGACATGGCCCTAATAGTAACTTTCACATGTACATATACATGTATATACGTTCCATTTTTAGTACTATTCATGCGTCTATTGGCGCACGTTGTCCCACAACCCTTGCATTATTCTGCAATACTCATGGATAATAAATAGATAACCAAGTGATCAGACGACATTTGAACTCGAATTTGGTCACGAATTGTGTCGCCGTTTTAAGAACGAAAACTATTTAAATCGTGGCTTTTTACTGAATTCTGCACAATTTAGAAATCCACAAGATACTCAAGTTAGTTTTCAATTGAAATACATTCATTGTAAAAATATTATCGTCAAAAGGATAGGTGTATGATAAAGGGTTAAGGAATTACAAGTGTTTCGTAAAAATGCGAATTCATTAAATGAAACCGGTTTAAAATTACTTGAAATAATTCACCAATTTAGCTACAATTTTCAGCTACAAAAGAGCAAATATATATGGAATTGAAACGTTGTATTGTCGATGAATAGAAGACTACATTATTATTGCAGAATGAAGGTCGCCCTGTTGTTCCTGGCTGTGTTGCCGTTCGTCTTCTCCGCCCACGTGGTCGAAGAGAGATTCATCGAGGCCCTCCTCGGAGGATACGACAGTAAGTAATTGTCCTTTGTGGATACGAGAGTATGTTAGTGGCAACGAATGATAAAATAGTAAACAATGTCCCCGGAATAAGGACAGAGAGTTTGTGTACTCGCCGGAGAATAGGACATTAAGTTTATGTCTTTACGGGATACAGAAATGTAAATGTCCTTGGAATATACAACAGTAAGTAAAGTTATCGGAGAGTATGACAGTCACTGTAAGTAAATGTCATCAGAATATACGCCACCTTATGTTGTAGGAGGATACGACAATAAGTTATTTTAAAGTCATTTGAGGATACGACAGTAAGTATACGTTAGTAAGTAAATATCCGATAGAAACATGTATGGCCTCCAAGAAGAACAAACCGATACGTAAATGTCTTCAGTTTAAAACGACTAATGCACATCCTCAACATGAAGGACAAGAAAATAAGCAAATATCTCCATTGAGACCTTACCTTCGCCGGTATAGTAGACGCATACCTGTGTATATGACATCATGTGACTTGTTGAACTTTATCTTTATATACATGTACTATGTATTTAAAACGGTTTTCTCAATATTGCCAGTTCTGCAAATATTGGCATCTTAAAAAAGTAATGACAACCATTATGTGGTCAACCGTCTACTTCACTTTTCCAAACTAGTTCTAGTAATAAAGTAGTTAAAGTAACAAACGTGGAAACATAGAAAACATACTTCAGCAGGGCCTGTCGCATAACAAAACGCATACCGCTGTATTCGGTCAAAAAGATTTCCTTGTATATTATCAATAAAGTTATGAAACGAAACGGAAAAAAACTTAATGGTAAACAAGGTAAGGTCAAGTCCAAGTTCCTATAATTCTTGAAGTGGAAAATACAAGTGTTTGAATGATATCATTTGAAAGTAATAACGCACATGGCATTCCTCATTTTGTTGAGATGCTTCGCCTTATTGGTATGGGTTTAACAAAACATATAGCATTTAAGCCTAAAGGCAATTCCTCACAGCAAGAGATACACCTTAGGTGATTCCTATTTAGTCGCTTGCGGCAACAAGGTTGACAGTTCGCTGTGTATTGACCTCGTTGTTCAGAACAAGGTTGACAGTTCGTTGTGTATTGACTTCGTTGTTCAGAACAAGATTGACAGTTCGCTGTGTATTGACCTCGTTGTTCAGAACAAGGTTGACAGTTCGTTGTGTATTGACCTCGTTGTTCAGAACAAGGTTGACAGTTCGCTGTGTATTGACCTCGTTGTTCAGAACAAGGTTGACAGTTCGCTGTGTATTGACCTCGTTGTTTAGAACGAGGGAATGAGACAAAACGAGTCCATGCCCAAACATTTGTTTCAGTTCTGGCTCTGGCCCAGCAGCTGATTGCCCAGTTCGGAACTGACGAGACGGAGCAGCAATGCGAGAGCAGCTTCTGCCCTGAGCTGGTCAACAAAATTGACGGACACAACACACTCATCACAGGAATCGTCTGCGCAGCCGTCTGCAAGGAGTACGTTAGAAACAACGGGTTCTTCTCATTTACTTAGAAAGAATTTTAAGCATTGATAATGAACACATTTAAATATAAAAACTTCTTATTTTCAAGAAAAACTACATTTATTGACATACGTTAAATTTTAATTCCTAAACAAATCCTTCCATTTGCATGTTTCTATTTGTCTACGGTATCTGTTTCAGGGCTCAGGTTCTTGCTCAGCACTATGCGTCCACAGCTGCCCCAATCGGCGGAAAGTAAACGCTGAGATGAAGTGCTTTGTTTTGTCTGAATAAATGTTTCCACAATTTATAGTGTTTGTAATATAAATAGCATATATTATGTGTACTTAGACGGCTTCTTTAAGATATAGCCATTTGTTGATTAGAATTGTTATACTCATACTCTTCTAGGAGAACTTAGCCGATCTAAGCGTACCGTAACAACGTTTGGTATCAAATGTACTCGTATATACTGAATTTAGTGATTGGCAACTGCCCTACTTGAATAAAAGAAATGGGGCTGACGGTGAATAATACATTTCATGGCATAATACACGACGCATGCAAAACCGCGTAAGACGAAGAACCAACTTTCACAAACAAGTCGTGAAGCTACAAAAAACTAGGCAGTAAGATAGGCAATGGTAATGTCAACAACAATCGGGAAATACAAGAACAGTCGCTGATCAATAAGGATAAAACATGTCGTTTGTAGTAGTGTCAGTATCAGACTGAAGTAATGACTTGGTATGGGTATCTGCATACCGCTTGCAATCCCCCTCCCCTAGCTCGACAAGTACCTTTTAATTTTTCCCTTTGTGGCTAATACTTTGAATTTGGATGTGTGTTTATCGTCTATGTTTAATGTAAAACCTGATAAGCAAATTTTATTTTCATTTTCAACTCATTTTATTGATTGAAATTATACAGTTACCACTGTTTTTTGTTTGTTTGATATAAACGAATTACTTATAGTGCTACTGATGATAATTTAAATGTGGCATTTGTTGTATTTCATATAATAATACTAATTTGTTGAATTTCATGAAAATAATAATAATTCTAATGGCAATTTTGAGATACGCCGACCAAATGACAGGATGTTTGTGTACTATGTACCTCGTAAACACCCCTGAATGGCATGTACTCACGGGCAAGTATAATGGTAACAATTATCTGTCAATATGGGGGCACTGGTTCATAAAGATAATACACACAATTGTTTTCGGTTGTTGTTGGGGCGGTATAAATCTCATATTGAAGATGAGCCATGAGTAAAGATGTCTATATTTATAAGTCCAACATGAGTCTAGATCTGCTTGGAAAGGCTTGAATTTGAAGTGTTGACTGAGGACATTTTAAGTCTTGTTTTATTAACAAAACTGTTATTTAAGTTATACATATTGCGACGAAGGAGAGTTTACTAATACTATATACATTATACAAACAACATCTTTTAAAGGACACAATCATGTTAGTTTATCTCCGGAAAAAAGGTAACTTCATGTCTCTTCTAAGAAAGGCCAAGACAGACCATTTTGCACATTTTTGTTATCAAAGGCATTTGAAAAAACATTTCAATTTAATATAAATTAAAGTAATATTGACACAATAAGTAAACTCAAAATTAAAGTTTATTTAAAAAATAAATATAAAGTACATAACTAATTGTAAGAACAGAAGAACATGAATTTAACCGGAAGTTGCATACACGAAGTGGATTCTTATATTTACTTAGCAAACAGTAAGAAATCATCTATAACAATACTAACTCTTTATATATAGACCACCCTAGGGGTCGGAAAACTCTTTCGAGAAGGCACAAAACAAGATATGGATACTGAATTTCGACATCTAACCTCATGTGTGGAAATAAGAAGAACACGTTTTTATTTCAAGCAATTGCAGATAATTTTATTATTTGACATCACATTAATTATGCTAGCTATCGTTATTATGTATTTCTTTCTCAATTCTTGTCTATTCATTAATAAATATTTTCTTCTCGGAACTGCATTTTAGTGATAGTTACATTCTATAATTGCAATTTAGTGCTCTTTATTTCTCTTATGACCCGGTCACACCAAACTGTGATGTCAAAGCGCTTGCACAGCACTTCTTTAAATCACTTTTATATTTTGAATTTCTTGTCATTTATTAAAAACAAAATTAAACTTCACCACTAACATCACCATAATTTCATTCTCTACATTACTTTTTTGACATATGTTTGGGTCTGCAAACAAGGGCAAGTAACTACGTCTATCTAAACCAGATTTTTGCTGGTTTATTGTTCTCCGTTTAATTTAACTTACTGCAGCTGGCGTTAAGTGCCTGTTTGGCGGCTGTAAAATGTCGTCTTGTATTTCATCATTGTGTAGTTATATTATTCTGGTCCTCAGGGATAATGGATTGTATGTTGTTTACATTTAATAATAGAGTTCCGCTCAATGCGCTAGGGGTCGTTAGTGGTGTGGCATTTTTTATTACCACTGATAAACAGCTTCAATAAAGCCGAGGCCGCTATTTTCCCAAGCAGTCTATGCTTCCTGAGGGCTTTCCCTTTTCTCACATTAATTGATAAAACAGTTGAAAACTAGACAGATTATGAATTTGAGCATTGCTTCTATTTGCTTGAAGAGTTTAATTGAAACTATTGTTTGTTTGTCACTTGTGTGCCAGCAAATGTTTTTTCGTTAAATTTAAGGAAGATCACTATTCATGTTTTTGCCAATTAACACTTCAAACCAAGTTCGTGCTTTTAAGTTTTGATGCTATTGTACTGCTACCATTTTAGCAGGGTTTCAGCATTCAAGAATTAAATCTGAACTCGAATTATTTCAGCTAGGTACCCAGTATGACGACAAGATAAAAATGTACGACACCCAGTATGCAAATAAGTACATCGAATTTCTTAAATTGTAGGTCTTTAATCTTTATAAGAATGACAAAACCAGGAGAAATAGAAGAACGTGATATTAGGTTAGTTCGAAATATATTTACCCGTCGTGGTAGAACAGATATTGTGTTTTTAAAGAAAATTGTTACATTCTATTTTCAAACAACTTTGCATTAACATTGCATTCCATATCTAAAATGTTATATTACATTGTGGTGAAAACAAATATGCCATTTACTCCTTGTTTGTCTATGTTGTTGGGTCACATCGAGAGTTTAATTGTTATACGAGGGGCAGTTGTAAAGTTTTCAGACTGTGCTTATAAATCGCTATCTGTCATTTTCGTCAATGAACAATTCACACGAACTGTTTTAGGATACCATTTATTAATAACGGTATTTTGACATCACTGCATCGTTAAATCTATATTAATAATTAATTAAAACTAAATGCTTAAATTGTGCCGATCCCTTTGAAACCAGTCTTTGGCGTTTGCCTGTATATACTCAATTAATAGCTGTTATAACCGTAAACCCATGTTAACGTAACGAAATTTCAAAGGCGTCAAATCAATGACTGTTGCACATTTTCTGAAACTTTTAACATCATAATTATGACGATCCTATCACCAACAACAGCTGTCATCAAAAAAGCGTCAACGTCAAACTGCACGGAGTAGTGCGGTGGTATTAAGGTTTTCGCTCAAGCGGGAACAAGACCTTAGAGTAATCAGAGTCGGCATAGAATTACTGTTTTAATTTAATGAAGGGTCTAGTCACCAAGCGACAAACACTTACACGACTTCTGATAACATTTTTTTCGGATAATTTTTCGGATTCTCACGCACTAACAACACCCTGTGTAGTCCAGACTCGGCCCCATGAACGTGTTCCTGTGACTGAATGGTATGTTGCGTAGACGTAAGACTCGAGGCACCCGATTATCTCGGGCTAGCTGTTCGAAGGTTGACCGATTTGAATCTGTTTTGTATTCCATGGTGTTTTAGAAGTGGATGAAACGTTATAAGTATTGTGTTCATGCTGACCGTGAATGTTGTGAGTAATTGTGAGTTAACATTTGCAACGTCGCGTAACGATCATCGTCGGCACCCACAGTACACTATTCCGTTACACTCCATACATACAGTGGGAAATTTGACTAACAAAATCTCGTTTCCATGAATACGCATGAGGCAGGGGAGACCAAACTTTTTCCACTGAAATCGCATGTTACAATAAAATACTCTTCAATTTCAATGACGTGTTACAGGGATTTTCTTACTAAAATAGCAAGTGTAGTGAAGTACGGCTGGGACAGGGCCCATGACCAATTGCCCGGATAGCTCAGTTGGTAGATCAGCCTACCGGTGTACCGAGGGTCGTGAGTTCGAATCCCACGCCGGGAACTAACACTTTCCTCCCCAATGTCACTTTACTGGTGTCGGAAGTAATTCTAATAATTTATTTAAAACATCAACCTGAAACTCTTCAAACTTGTAAGTGCCGAATAGCAAAATCACTCATGGAGGTCGCCATTTTGAATGGTAAACCGAACCTTAGATATAAACGTAATTTTATTGGCTAGTTATCCATGGAGGTTTCCTTATGGCACCGATGAAACTGCCTCATTAATTATTTATTACTAAGAGATTTTCCTAGCCAATTGTCCCACAGTACATAACGCAGCATAGCGGAGTAATGTAACGAGGGATAACTGACGATGCGTAACGATAAAAAAAAATAAAAAATCATTGAAGTGCTTCGTAACGTGTGTCGTTTGTAATGGTAAAAATAATTCTGCAACTTTGTGATGCACTGTTTGCTTTCTGTGTTTTTTCATATCATTAATCAACATAGTATATATTTATAATCGCCTCATTTTTTATAATTCATAACACTATGGCATTTTAAGAACAGTCTGGAAATTTTATGAACGACCCTCGCTCGCATATTCTTCGATACTCATGGATAATAAGTATGTAATCAAGTGACCACACGACCTTTGAACTCGAATTTGGTCACGTATTGTGCTGCCGTTTTAAGAACGAGATCTATATAAATAGGGACTTTTTACTGAATTCCTGCACAATTAGGAAATCCACAAGATACTCAAGTTAGTATTCAATTGTAGTGTATTTATTGTAAAATTATTATCGTCAAAAGGATACGTGTATGATAAAGGGTTAAGGAATAACACTTGTTTTGTAAAAATGCAAATACATCAAAGGAAACCGGTTTGAAATTACAAAAAATAATTCAACAATTTCATTTCAACTGCAAAAGGGAAAATATATAGGGAGTTGAAACGTTGCATTGTCTATGAATCGAAGACTACATAAGCAATTCAAGCCTTAAACACGTATTTTAACACTTATATAAATATTATTGCAGAATGAAGGTCGCTCTGTTGTTCCTGGCCGTGTTGCCGTTCGTCTTCTCTGCCCACGTGGTCGAAGAGAGATTCATCGAGGCCCTCCTCGGAGGATACGACAGTAAGCAATTGTACATGGGGGTACGAGAGTAAGTTAGTGGCATCGAATGATACAATAGTAGACAATGTCCTCGGAATTAAGACAGAAAGTTGGTGTTCTCGTCGAAGGATACGACATAAGGTTAATGTATTCAGGGGATACAGCAATAAATAAATGTCCTTGGAATACACGACAGTAAGAAATAGTTATCAGAGAGTATGACAGTGGGTTATTGTCATCGTAATAATTATACGACATTTTGTTCTAGATGGATACGACAATAAGTTATTTTAAAGTCATTGGATGATCTGGCAGTAAGTATATGACCTCGTAGTATAACATAGTAAATAAATGTTCAATAGATACATATATTGCCTCCAAGAAGAACAAACCGATACGTAAATGTCTTCCACGTAAACCGACTAATGCACATCTCTTACATGTAGGGCAAGAGATAAGCAAATATCTCCATTTAGACCTTACCTTCGCCGGAATGGTAGACGAATATCTAAGTATATGACATCATGTGACTTGTTGAACTTCATCTTTTTATACTTTGTATATCATATCGAAAGATTTAAAATGGCTTACTAAATGATATCAGTTTTGCAATTATTGGCATTTAAAAAAATGATTGGATAGAACATTAAGTTGACTGCCATTTAGTGGTCAACCGTCTACTTCACTATTCCAAACTAGTTCTAGCAATACAATATGATACGTGGTGAATATACTTTTTGCTAGACAAATTACATCAGCAGGGCCTGCCGCATACCAAAGGGCTTAATGTTACCGCTGTATTCGGTCGAAGAACTTATAACGATTTCATTGTACATTTTCAACAAAGTTATGAAACAAAACAAAAGAAAAATTGTTAATGGATAGTCATGTCTAAGTTCTTAACTCTTGGAATGGAAAATACAAGTGTATGGATAATATCATTTAAAAGTAATAACGTCAATGACATTCCTCAGTTTGTTGAGATGCTCTCTTTTTGGTAAAGATTTAACAAGACATACAAACATTTAAGCATATAGCCAATTCCGCCTAGCTGGAGATACACCTTAAGGGATTCCTACCTAGTTGCTTGCGGCAATAAGGTTGACGGTTCGATGTGTATTGATCGCGTTGTTCAAAGCGACGGTATGACGTAAAACGAGTCAACGCCCAAATGTGTTTCAGTTCTGGCTCTGGCCCAGCAGTTGATTGCCCAGTTCGGAACTGACGAGACGGAACAGCAGTGTGAGAACAATTTCTGTCCAGAGCTGGTCAACAAGATTGACGGACACAACGATCTCATCACACATATCGTCTGTGCCGCTGTCTGCAAGGAGTACGTAGAAACAACAGTTCCTTCTCATTGCTTTACTTAGAAAGAATTGAAAGCATTGCGTAATGAACACAATTACATATAAGAACTTATTTTATGGTATAACTACATTTATTGACTGACGTTAAATTTTAATACATTTGCATGTTTCTAATTGTCTACGGTATCTGTTTCAGGGCTCAGGTTCTTTCTCAGCACTATGCGTCCACAGCTGCCCCAATCGGCGGAAAGTAAACGCTGAGATGAAGTGCTTTGTTTTGTCTGAATAAATGTTTTCACAAATCTATATTGGTTGTGTTAAAATTACGTGTAGTAAGACGGCTTCTTTATTATGTAGCCATTTGTTGATTAGAATTGTTATAATCATATTCTTCCTGAAGAACTTAGACGATTTAAGCGTACCGTAACAACATTTGGTATCGAATGCACTCGTATATATATATATATATATATATATATATACATATATATA
>Ga0224511_10000905_pt1 | contig 16248 bp, 11 predicted proteins | sample SF_May12_sed_USG_2_FD_169988 | JGI IMG/M metagenome (GOLD analysis project Ga0224511, IMG submission 169988) | Sediment microbial communities from San Francisco Bay, California, United States - SF_May12_sed_USGS_8_1 | ecosystem: Environmental > Aquatic > Marine > Sediment | place: USA...
ACTGTCCATAGCTACAATACTAGGTTCAGCGATAAAGGTAGATATGGTCTCCCTGAGGTAAAAGGCTCCGGCTCAAAATCGTTATGTTTTTAGCGTCCAATCTTTGGAACAGTTTATCTTCATTTTTAACAACAATAAAGCATCTTAACAATTTTAAAGTCTCCATTAAAGATTTCTTAATAAAAAATTTAATAAATATTTAAACGTTTTAGCAAGAATATTTATCTTATTTTTGTTTTACTTACTTATTTCGGCGTAGGTGAATTCTGCTGTGACAGAAAGTTTCTTAATTTACACAGTAGATTAATTATTTCCCTTTTTGTGCATAACATACCCACTGTGATAGTTTTGTTAATAACATAGTGATACTTATTTATTATTATTTTACTAGTTTGCCTCTCTGGGTCATGCAACCAATACCAAGGGTCGCAATCGAAATAAGTGCTTGCACTTTATTGCGTAATCCTAGGTATTTAAAGCATTCCATTGTTATATTTGCTTCTTAAGATTTTATATGATTGTTATTGTTTGTAATATTTATTTTTATTGTTCACATGTATACAATTACGTAAACCATTGTATGTTTCCTATGCCGAAATAAATCTATAAGCCTGGAAACACGCAGAGTATGTGGTCGTCGCCCCCACCATCGAACAGGACGACATCTATAAATTTAATGGCAAAATCGATTAGATACAAAAACTCTTTGTCAACGTATCTAAGCACAATGTGTTTAGCTTACACATTTTTATTACGTTCGTCAATATTGTATAATCTTGGACTTTGTTACGTGTTTGTACTTTATGCGGTTAACTTGTTGATTATAAATATGCTATGTCCTTGACATTGGTTAGACAATTAACAATATTAAAGGTTAAACAGTAATGTTTTAGGTTCCTAAATAATGTTCTATATTAATAATAAATACATTTTCTAGAAAAGGTCAGTAAATGTGTCAGCGTCTGAGATTTGGGGTCCAATTGACAAAATGACGTCACTTAGAAAAATACGTCAAAATAATACATCAATTTTTAATATTATTTCAGAGGATTTTCACCGGCCCACTCAACTTTTTCAAAATTCTTTAAAAATGATATCAATATATAATATCTTTGTAAAATTATTTCATTAAATAAACTGTATTATTAAAAATGTATCGTCCTTAGTTTTGTCAGGTACACCGTTCATGATGCCCCATGCATGTATTTCAAAGTGGTAATGTTGACATAGATAATAAGAAACTCTTTATTTTGTATTTGAAACTGTAATCTTTTAACAAAACCTTTCAAACGACTCCAAATTCTCAAAATCGCTTAAATAGTCAGTTGGATCCAACATGTTCGACACAAAAAGACACTAATGATTTAAAATATACTGATCAAGTTACAAATAAAGTTTAATTTGTAATGCTTAACTCGTCTTGACAAATTTTAAATTATATGACAAATTGCCTCGATGCCTGGGTTCGTTAAGAAGGCACAGTGTGAATCAAGAACATACACAGAAATGGATCAGAGCAGAAGAATCCGTGTCATGTTAAACGTTGAAATCCTATAACATGAATGATTCAATAGTCCTTACGGTATTCATCTGTCTACAGAGACAATTTGTCAGTAATTGTAGGATTATCTGGATAAAGTTTCTGCTACTTCATAAATTCTTCACTCTCGTTAGTTCGATTAACAGGACTTTTCTTGTCTGGTTTCAGTTCATTGACGTTAAACATAAATTAAATAACAAAGAATCTGTGAACATGATCTGTGACATTTCAATTATATTACTACTTAAATTAATCGAAAGTTCTTTAAATAATCAAACGAATTTACTATCTTATTTTCATTTTTTTTATAAATTGAAAAGATTTTCGAAGACACAATGTTGCAAACAAAGAAAATAGGGTCAGGTTTAAGCGCACCATGACACCATGGGCTGTACAAAAACTAACACACCTAATACAGAACGAAACACGCAGAACATCTATACATAGACAAGCCGTTTAGAATGTATTACTGATCTCTTTATGACAAAATAACATTAGTTTGCATCTGCACAACACTATCACTAAGATGGATAGACATTATTTGTTTTGACAATTACCTCCATGTATTTTTTAAAATATGTCTTGACGAATAAAAACACGCAATTACGCTTTCAAAACTACTTATGAATGTAATTGATTTTTAACATATAGAATTACCATGATTTTTCTTAAAACCATTTTCATGATTAAAATGTGAATATTCAACAAATAGTATGAAAGTTCCAATAATAAACTGATGAAAGGGAAAGCCTTCAGTAAGCATAGCCTGCACGAGAAAACAACAGCCTCGGTTTTATTGAAGCTGTTTATCAGTAGTAATGAATGATGCCACACCACTGACGCCCCCTAGCGCATGAGCGGAACTCCATTTTCAAATGTAAACAACATACATGTACACTCCGTGATCCCTGAGGACCAGAAAAACATGACTACACAATGATGTAGTACAGGGCGACTTTTTACAGCCGCCACACAGGCTTCGTCGGGAAATTACATATATGTTTTTGTAAGCCAACATTTCTCCATTTATAAACCGGCATTCATACTATGATTAACGTTTCATAACATAGTCAGCTATTAAATATCGTTTGAAATGTGTTATCTTTTGTGTTTGTTTTTTTTAAATATATTTCTAACGTAGAACAAGCAATGGTTTTACACATGGTAAATATTTCAAGGTCGAAAATTAACAGGTGTCTGCATTGCAAACTTGTAATCCTCTAACATTAAAAACCCCCATAAATGTTGATGGTGTCATAGGTATAATTTGTTCTTCGGCATTTATATCAGTGTTAACATGTGCTATACAGTTGTGCCTCAGAGGCCGCACACTCTAGAACATGTTAACGTCATATAAGGATACTTAAGAATTAATATCAAAAGTGCGTTATCATCAAATTTATATCCTTTTCATTTAATTCGCATAGATGCACTGTTAATACATGTTGAAATTGCCTTACCGCTTTACACTGTCTTTTCATGTGGATTTTCAGGTGGGTGTCCACAATCTATGTATGTTCAAGCGATGGCAAAGAATAAAAAATCCACCTCCTGGTTGTGCATATATTTTGAACATCATTCAAAACTATGTTATGCATAGTTTTAAAATATTTTACAAACCAAGAAGTATGCGGAATTTTAACGTTGTTTCATCAAGACTTACACAATTACTGTATGGCGCTATTTCTTCAGCTATGTTTGTTTCATGATAAATTCAAGTTGCACGCCTGTTAATAGAATAAAACATCATTGTTTTTGTTTGTTTGTTTGTTTGTTAAAACGTTTATTTATCCCAGAAGGAAATAATATTTCAAACATACATGTATATTATAACTATTTCGCTTTATAATACAATTTCCGAATTCTGTGATACCCACTGCATTAGGACAAATATCACCTTTTTGTTCAGTCAAAATACAGTTAACAGAAATGTAAGTGCCAACCTACTGCTCTAGACGGTTAATTTGGACTTGGCAATAATGATGTGCTAGTGACTGAAATCACAGGTCCGCTACGTATTTCTACTGCCGATAGTGTGGTAATTGAAAAGTGCAATGGATTATGCAACAAAGTGAGACTCTTTTACCGGCATATCTTCAAAGAAAAATTGTCGTGTAACAACGCAAGTCTTATACAGAAACACGACTGTTATAGAATAATACTTTGCTTTTTTAAACCATTTAGTAGGCTGTTGTATTACATATGCATCTATTATTCATTTATGTCGATTACATACAGTACTTAGCATAGGTAAATAATTTAACAATAGAAGGGTATAGTCGTTTCTTTTTTCGCAATTTTGTGATTGTTGTTTGTGTTTTAATATAATTCTTGTTTTATAACTATTTTTTAAGTCGCCCATCTGTTTGCAATTTCAGAAGCTCTTAATGCAGCGTATGTGCTTTGATATCATGTTGTCCTAATTCATGATTTCAGATACCAAAACATTTCACGTTAGATACACATGTTGCATGATATTTATTTTTCCATTTTTTTTTGTTTTTTTTCCAAATAAGGCACTTTGTTCAAGGTTAGCATTTTAAGTGGGTTACCGTATTAATAATCTCTGAAAAATTAAGTGTATTATTTTATTGTAACTTATCCCCCTGTTAGTTTATTCGTTTAAAGACAATGACAATCTTGATATAATTAGATTAGGATGTATCATGAAAAAGAAACGCGAGGCTAATTAGTTAATAACCATACACCGCAAGCCAAGTCCAATTATCGTTCATGAGTCTGGATGACGTTTTAATTTACACCAACCCGCCTGTATTACAAATTGCGTGAACCGAATTGTATAGTTTTACCACTGTAAGCTATTTGTATTATCAAAGGTTATTATAGCCTTGTGTGATAGACCAACTCATACCCAAAGCTGAGACTTCAAATTTCCAAATAACACGTGTGTCGCGCGAGGTGGTTTTGGTGCCACATCTCTATATTTCACACGAACAGTTTGCACCGTATAAACCATATAGCATGTATCGAAACAATGATATGCAAAGGAAATGTATGGACAACCACACAGCATGCGACGTTATAGAGCTGATGCAGTATAGGAGCATAACTTTGTTAAGACCACCTATGTATCGACATATCTACGTCAAGACATATAAAGTTTCTTAACAAACCTCGATGAATAATATTCGTTTTAATGATTCTCACAACTATTAAATGGCCTATGGGTTTTAAAGCTGTTTAACAATGGTAAACGGCGCTCACACAAACACACATAAGATCTGTAAATTATATCGCCTTGCTTTCAGTTAATGCAAACTGATGATGCTCTTCCGTGTTGTAGTGTCCCCACGTGTGAGCGTTATGGGGTGATTTGAGTGTAGCTCGGTACAGAAGGCCTTTTTCAACTGAAAGCATCATACACAACTCTAGTCTGTTTTGTTATCGTGGTATTTTTGTCACATACATATGTTATTCCCAGGAAGCTTTCCTGTCATTTTGGTGGCACAAAACTGTCCGACAGGATGTGTTAACATGTGTCTCCTCAATGACCTGCCAACTATACAGCCATACATAGTGTGTCTACATGCGACATAGTACAAGTAAACTTTTGCAATAACTCACATGTGTTCAAACCGCTTCTTTATATTATTACTGATTGCCCTTATAGAAGGGAAAATATTATCTCTGTAGAATATTGAGTCAGTGCTTTATAACCGAAATCAGTGACTGTGACTCCAGATCTGTGTTTCTTCTGCTTAAAACCACACTTAGATCACTTTAAAAAAAATGGAATATTTAACATGCTAATTTATAACGCGTAAATCGTTATATACATACATGTAATTGCTGCTAAGCGTATTCATGATTATTTTGAATAAAAAAGATGGCTCATTTGGCGATATGTTTGCATGAATGACAATGGTAGATTATCTGGCATGGAGACAAATCGCATCTGTATTCATTTGGCAAAACAAAACAAGTTTTGTGATCGCTTCACTGCGTCACTGTTTGGCCGTTATAAAATATCCTGGCATGTTATGTTAAAAACAACTGCATCCACGATCATACCCGCTGTGGTTACAACTGGTGAACAAAGTAATTGGAAAAATAGTTTTCTGTCTTTGTGTTAAAAAACGTTTTAGATAAAAATTAATATGGTATGGAATTGCTAAAGTAAGCCCGTAAAGTTGTTTACTTTTATAATCCTAGATTTATACATCTTTTGCATCAGTGTCAAACAGTCCCGTTTTTGGAAACAATTGTTACAAAAAATCATTAAATAAATTAAATATGATTATTTTTTTGTTTATATGTTGTGTTTTTTTTAATTGTGCGCCTTATTGATTTAACGCCGACTTCAAGGAAATTGGTCATCTCACAATTCCGATATAATACATATACTTAGAAGGTAAATTATTTGTTTTGCTTTTCGAGCAAATAAGTCAATATAGATGACCATGATAACAGTGGACAGACAAGACAATTTTGTGAGAGAAATGCCTTTTGCGAACGCAGCTAAACATGGTACCGAGTGTGTCTGTCTACGATATTATCAATTTGTCTAGCAGACACGAGTAATCTCTCACACATACGACAATGCGACAACCAGCACGCTTTACCTGTTGATCGTTATATCGTCTTCAATTGCAACATCCCTAAAGTCCCGCATGTTTACATTTTACATAATGCTCCTAAAACACATGACGAACTATACTAGAAATATATACGAGAATACCCAAGTGCGAACATTGATGACACTTGTTATTCACAGATAATTTTTTGTTAGAAATTCTGTCTTAGGATAAAACATTCATCATAAATCACATCTCAATATGACCTTCTAGTCCTACTTACCAAAATACTCGATATTATAGCAATAATATAATTGAGTTTTATTCTAATGTTTGTGTTTGTAAATATTTAATACAAGTACGTGTCGCCAACAAACACTCCCGCTTTCGACGTCTATGGCGACAATGACGAGGAGCTATGTGATATTTGTTTTATGTTGATGAAATATTCTCTTGTGATAGGTTTTTAAATATCTAGTAAGCACAACTGGCCAACAAGAACCATTATTAAACAATATTATTATTACTTATTTACATATCTACTCCTTATTGTTGTCAGTCTTACTCTTCATGTAAAGGTTTTATAAGAATGCACAGACATTACTTATTTGGAGACGATTCTTCTACGAATATTAAAAGCATCTTTGTCAAAACCTATTTGACGTGTAACGATTCCGAGTTTTTGTATTCATATTGCATTGCATATAATTTCCATGGGGAGCAATTTGTCTTCCTTGTGACAACTTTGTTCACAGTACATCATGTCTGAAACAGGGAAAATGGCTGTTTTGAATAAACATTTCAGTTTTCTGTATGGAAATAGAGCATATTTTTCCACGAATATTCCCTGTTTTATCATTACTTTTGATATATTACCTTACATTAAGGTTAAATGGCTCACTTGAGAACAAATGCGTACTTTCTATATATTAAAAATAAACAACAATCTGTTATAAAAACATTTTATCTGGAACGACCGTTATTGCAAATGACATAAGTATAATACAATTGATGCAGTTTGAACATATTACAAGAAAAAAGATACTACAACTGGTTACATTTAACTTAATTTGACGTTGTTTGGCCGACTATTCTCGTTACCAACACTTTACATGGGTGTTTACGTCTGTCAGGAAGTAGGGAAACGTGTTGCACTAGTGGTTGACACAGCTAATATCAAGTATGTTCATGATTTATGTTCATAGCCATAGTCATCATAATAGTTTACGCATTAACCTTAATATTTGTTGTTAGTGATTAAACTGTGTTTGTAAAACAGAAATGTGTTCGCACACACATTTCTCTGATGTGATGCGTTAAAATACATTCTGTAATCAGTAACTTTTTACGTGTGAATTGTAAATACACAAGTATACTCGGACCAATGACCGTGATAAAGCGATCTCTGTAAGGGTTTTTTCGCGGTCAGAGCCAAATACGTTAGGAAATGCCCATTAAAACATATTGGTTTCATGTAGTACATGTATATTATTTAGTTATTTATAGTGTTCCCTTTTCATGCCTTTTTGTTTTTGTTATAATGAGCACTCTATGATTTCTGTTCGGTTTGGCTTCAGCAGAGGTAATGTACAGTAAAAAGATGTTATCAATCAGACTTTATTTTTTGTATCGTTTGCAGCTATTGCAAGCTAATCAAGATTAATAAAAGCGTTGTTCTCCGAGATCTTAAGGAATTCTCAGCAGCTTACGGAAACGCTGCTGTTGCACGATTAAGCGCCAAGTAAGAACTGTAATTGAATTTTTTCTCAAGATTATTTCTGTCGGTATGAATGACATTGTAATCAATTTTAGAAAACGTATGTGATATTGAAAATAACATCTCTATTTTCAATTTCACCTTTGTCGACTTTTGTAACAAAACGTCTGCTCGTGTTGGCTCATTGTGTTTATTTTGAAACATGTTGTACTTGGACGTGTCTTTATGACAAACATTAATTTAGTTGTTGTTTTACTTCATTGTTCTACACACTGCCATGGGATTGTTTTAACATGTTTGGTATAAAACATTTCACTGTCGTTCCCCAACTTTCTGACTTCATATTTGATACGCAAACAATTTGTTGAGTTACATGTATATATCAGGCATTTTGCGCAGTTGTCGACATGTTGAAGCAAGTATCGTCCGTTATCAAAAGTTGTATGAACCATTGTTGTGTATAAACGTGGATCAATAATTTAAACATGAATAAATATGTGCAAAGATGCTAAATTTGGATAAGTCATTGTTAATATTAAATGAGGAATAAAACTCCAGTTTATGTTAAGGTTACGATTTGCTTTATATGTGTCTTGTTGTGCTGTGTTTGGGTTTTGTATAGACCATTTTGTCATGGAACCCTTAAACCTGACTTTGTCTGCTTTGTCCTGCTTTGTGATGATTTTCACAGGCAGAGGACTTTTGTACTTAGAATTCTCTCTTTTTCTCCCATTTTTGTTTAATTTTTTGCTTCTTTTTACTTTCCTATCGTTTTGTTCACCTTCTAAGTGGCCTGGTTGGAGGGATTCAATGCATTTTTTCTTTCTTGTTCTTCTCCAAAAAATGTTGAGAAAGTGTGAGGTTTGCTAAAGCTTAAAACTGGTTTAAACTCCCAATGAAAGTCATTGACCGTACCAAGGCGGTAACTCAACATTTCTTGGAGAATTCGTTTAAGAAATTATCAATAAAAAGAAAATAAAAAAAAGAAAAATCCGAAACACAAACAAATATAGTTTGTCTAAATGTCTGTTGCGTCATGATGTTGTAAGAGTTTTTGTGTCGTTCCTTGTGTTAGTTGTTGTACGGGCCATTTTGTCATGGTGCCCTTAAACATTACATATCTATATTGTTTACAACATTTTTTGTTTGAACATCTCTTCAATTTATATTTCAACATTTGTCGTTGAACGTCAATTCATATTGGTATCTTAACAACCTTTGAAACCAATGATTCTATGTTTTGTATTTAGAAGATAAAATCTTTCAAATGTTGATATTGAAACATTTGCTACTGTAATTTTGGCCCATGATAGAATATAACATTTTATATTATAAAATATATATGTATATGGGTTTGCACTGTTCGCGAATATAAAAATAAACACTGTTTGTGCTAATATTATTGCCAGATAATGTTTAAACAAAATGACGATTCATGATTATAACTGTACAATCAATATACAGAAAAGCAGGCTTTAAATACACTGACATAGTTACAAATAAAGTCAAATTTGCTTTGCATTTGTGTTGTAATGGTCATCGCGTTTTGGCAATCACAGACGGTATTACATGTAGGTTAATTTTTCCAGTGTCTGGACTTGTTAAGAAGCACAGCAATGTTAAACTAGTACTTACACTAAATGTATGAGAGCAGAAGAATCTGGGCCATGTTAAACGTTGAAATCCGATTTATTTACATGAATGATTCAATAGTCCTTATGGTATTCATCTGTCTACAGAGACAATTTGTCACATATTGTCAGGTATTTTAGGATTATGTGGGTACCATTTCTGCTAGTACATAAATTCTACACTCTCGTTAGTTAGATTAACAGGAGTGTTTTTGTCTGGTTGTAGTTCATTGACGTTAAACATAAATTAAATCACCGATAATATGTCAAGATGATCTCTGACATTACAATTACACTAAGTTTTAATTAATCAGAGTTACTTTAAAAAAATCAAACAAATTCATATCAACATTTTATTTATAATATAAATTGAAAAGATGTTCAAAGACACAATGTTGCAAACAAAGAATATAGGGTCAGCTATAAGGGCACCATGATAAAATGGGATGTACTATAACAAACACACCTTGCAAAGATCGAAACACGCAAAACATTAAGACGTAAAGGAAATTAGGCTTGTATTACTGACATCTTTCTGACAAAATCACAGTAGTTTGCATCTGCACAACACTATCACTAAGATGGATAGATACGGATAATTCGAAATGTGGGGTTGTTATTATTCACGTCCTACGTTATTTGTTTTGCCAATTACGTCTTTTGTTTTAAATATGGGTTAAAGAATAAAACACGTAACTATGTTTTAAAATCTATTTATGACTGTAATTGACATTTAACTACTACAATCACCATTACATTTTTAATACCATGTTCATAGTTGAAATGTAAATATTAATCAAATAGTATAAGCATTCAAATAAGACCCTTTTCTGTTATTTAGCTTGACTAAAGTAACATTGAAGGATCTCATTTTTGCTTACTTTGATTTCGATTACAGATAAACATTAAATTTAATCAACTTCATTCTTTTAAATCTTAAAAGCAGGGATGTAGTAGCTACAACTAAAAGAGGTGAAGATAAAGGAGAAATAACATACAAACGTGGGCTGGCAGACATATACTGAGAATTTAGAGATGCTAGGTCTGTATCTTTATACCCTGTCACAAATCTTGCAATATGTTAAGTATACTAAATAAATTAACATTGCAAAAGAAATTGCAAAATTTTGTGACAAATAATGTGTTTTTGGACAAAAAAGTAAACAACAACAAACATAAAAACCCTTGCCGGAGCCGGGAATTGATTTCGGATCCTCTCGCACCCAAAGCGGATGTGTTACCTCGCACCACCAAGTCAACTGAGAGTATCGATTGTAGTCAAGCTATTTAACTGTTTCGACGCAAGAAGTCGAAACGGAAATAAACAAAGCCGAATTGGCGGGCTACACATTTTTAACAAAATCATTTTTTTCTGTAATATATTTACGTGCATTGATTACTATTTTTGGAAGTTTCCCATATTTACAGGAGTAGGTTTCACTACTTAAATATGGTACAAATGTAATATGTAAACAATTCTGACCTAAAAGGTACAGGCATAGCATCTTTAAGCCGGTAAGATAGTAAAGGTTTAAGCAACTGACCTCCAGAATATACTAGAAAATCATTAGTTACAAATATTTCAAAATATCTCTTTAAATATATATATATTAGTTGTAAGAAATAAAAAACCCTACATAGTTTCACTTTTTTTGCTTTGAAAACAGACAATTCGCTTTTCTGCCATCGTATCCTGAGGACTTTCCCTTTCATCAGTTTAATGAGTTATTTCCCTTTAAAACTAGAAATATGCTATTTTCTCAGTTTTTCAATGGTATAGTTAAGATTTTTTATTGACATAGGCATCGAAATAATAATATTAAGCTGTTTACCAGAACGATTTGCTCCAAATTCAATAAAATTTAAATAATAAATATAGAGGTTTCAATGTTCTTATCTTAAAAAATGAAATAGTGAAAAGTTCATAATTGACTGTGCTCATATATAAAAAAGTATGTAATTATTGCCATCCAGTAATAAGATATGAAATATGACAATGATGGTTCTAAGACGTTAAGCTAGTCTGGAAGATATTTAATGTATTTTAGTCTGACGTGGCATGGAAGTGTATAGTAAATGTTTTGGTATTTTCTTAAAGGGGAAACATTGCTCTTTAAGATTTCATCGGGTGCCGGCTTGGCACCATTGAGCGTTTTGAGAAATTCAAAATGGCGTCCAAGATGGCTGCCAAAAAATAAATAATCATTATAAGAAATGGATTTGCAAAAAATTTAAGTATGACATGCATGCATACACAATGGAAAGCTAATAATAATTTCTAGAATTAATATGCTTCGTTATGCTATTTTGGAATACACACATTGATAAGTACAATAATATCCATTTACATGTTCAATTTTTGTTCATTCATTTTTGCAATTATGTCATATTCATTTATATTGTGTTTGCTTATAACAATACTTTTCTAGTTCATTGCTTCGGTACCTCCAAACAAAGCACAGGTAAATTAAACAAACTCTGGGGAATATAAAGTATTTGCATTGAGACTCTCATAGAAGTTTAACTTTCCGATTTTACAAGTGGCAAGATATGGAACCTTTTTCATGTAGATCATGTTTTCCAGGTAAGGAACCAAAAACAATGAACTGAAACAAATGTGTTATATAGGATACATAAACCTTCTGGACTAATAAAAGATTTAAGGTGTGCTATTTTATAAAATATATTTTCTAATACAGTAACGGCAAAAACAGATTTGTTAAAAATGTATTTATATTAGGCAATCACATATTGAATAATTTAATACTATTATATGTTCAAATCATCTAAGGAAAAGGGTTACTTACCCTTGGAATGCAGTTGCTATCCGAACAAACAGAAAAAGGCGGCATTTATCTTGGGAATACCTTTTACACGGGGCAGAAGGCGGTTGGGAAAACCAACAAACACTCTGTGTCAAAGATATCAAACCGGGAGATTCTTTACTTTCCTGTCACGGCTATAGACATATAAATTGAAGTCCTAAGAAAAAATGTTTAGGTCAGGGGGGCAGAATTTTAGGGTACCATGACAAAAACCACCTTAATTACATTAATGAAACACCCCAAAGCTTCGTCGTGAAAATATAAATATATGTTTCTGTAAAAATACTCCATTAGAATATCGATATTTATAATCATTTACTATTTATAACGTATTTAGCCATTAAATATCGTTTGAAGTGAAAAGCATAATTGTTGGTGTGTTAAATGTGTAACGTAGATTTTTTAATATAACATACTAAGGTAAGACAGACACAACGGCAAATGTTTCAGTATCTGATTTGCAAAATTTTAATCCCCTAACTCACTTTCAATACATTGATGTTTATGGTTTCACAAATACGTATCATTAGTTTTTGGTAACATGTGCCATATATTAGTGCCTCAGAGTCAGTACCCTCTTAAGCATGTGAATTTCATATACGAGTACTTTAGAATTAATATCAAAGGCCTTTTCAGCTGAATTATCATTACATTTATATGATGATTACTGCATATCTATTTTTGTTTTATTCGCACAGATGCACTGTTAATAAAACTGTTGTTGAAATTGCCTTACCAGCCTTTCATTTGTATTTTCAGGTGGATGTCCGCAATTTATGCACGTACAAACGTTGGCAAAGAATAAAAGTGCACCTCCTGGTTGTGCATGTCCTTTGAACATTTTTAAAAATATATGTTATTCATACTTTTAAACCCGATAACAAACAAGGAAGTCTGCAAAATACATTACGTGCTGGGAACTTGTGCAACTGTTGTCTGGTTATTCATTTTACCGCCTATACCCATGTTAAAGTACATAATAAGTACATTCGACAGCAACACATTTATTCTGAAACAAAAAAAAATAGTCAGAATATTAATGAAAACAATTTTGTTTCTAAATTGTTTGGGATTCTGTGCAACTCACAAGTTACTGAGCTTGTATTGGCAATACTTTATATACTACGCTTGTTATTATTTAAATGTTAAGGTCTATTTGTTTTAAAATTATAATTATTCTTATGCATATAGTTTGCGTGCAAAATGTATGAAGTGCAGGTGATTATAAATAAATAATGAAATAAAATCACCTGCACTTCATACATTTTGCACGCACATCGAGGCTTTTACAAATTTATTGTATTACTCTATTTCTACATGTAGTTACTATAATTCCCTTTTTCTTTTACTATGATATTCAAGTTGCACATCTGTTAATAGTTTGAAATATCTTGATTGCCCTTGTATGTGTTTGTTTGTTTAAAAGTATCCATTTATCATAGAGGGAAATTATATTTCAAACATACATGTATTGTAGTCTATTTCACTTTCTAATACTATTTCCGCATTGGTTTCTGTGAGGCTCATTGCATCAGGACAAGATGCCGCCTTTCTATTCAGTCGGAAATACAGTTATCAGAATACTAAGTACTCTTCTAATGCTCTAGACGGCTAATTTGGACTTGACAATAATGATGTCCTAGTGACTGAAAAAAAGTCCGTTAAGTATTTCTACTGCCGATGTTATGGTAATTGGATAGCGCGTTGGTTTATGCAACACAATGAGATTTTATATTTTACCGACATATCTTCAAGAAGGCGTGTTAACAATGCAAGTCGTTCACAGAAACTGTAATACAATAATATTGTGTTTTAAAACCATTTAGAAGGCTATTGTTTTGCATATGCCTCCATCATTCATTTTATATCGATTACATACACTACTCTACATAATTAAACAATAATAGTGTTTCTTCTATTTTTGTTATTTGTTTGTTTAATATAATTCTTTTTTACCACATTATTATTATTATTATTTTTATTATTATTATTATTATTATTATTATTATTATTATTATTATTATTATTATTATTATTATTACTATTATTATTATTAAGTCGCCCAATTGTCTGGAAGTTAAGACGCCCTTTATGCAGGCTTATGCGCTTTAATATAATTTCATGATCATGATGAGATACAAAAACGTCTTACGTTAGATACACATGTTTGTGTTTTTATCAAATTAGGCATTTTGTTCAAGAATATTGTGCAGTCCGCTTAATATTAGTGTATTTAGTGGTTTACAGTATAATTAGTCTCTGTAAAATAGTGTAGTTTTTAATTGTAACTAAAATTACTGTTAGTGCATTAAAGACAGTAACAATCCTGACATGTTTTAATTAGGATGAATCGTGAAAAACAAACGCGATACTAATTACCATACACCGTATCGTTTATGTCTCTCAGTGACGCTTTAATTTACATCAATCCGCCTGTATGACGAAAATGCGATCACCGAATTGTATAGCTTTACCACCTAAAGATATTGGCATTTTAAAAGGTTATTGTAGACTTTGTTTAAAGACCAACTCATACCCAAAGCTGAGACTTCCTATTTCATCGGAATAATACATGTGTCTCGCGAGGTGGCTTTGGTCCCTCATCTCTAAAGTTCACACGAACAGTTTGCACCGTATAAACCATATAACGTCTATCCAAACAATAATATGACACATGACTAATGACAATATGATATTGCTGGACAATCATAAGACATGCGACTTAATAGAGTTGATAACTTTAAACGTCATAATTCACAAAGACCACCTATGGGTCGACATATTTATGTCCAGACAATTAATGTTTTGACACCAACTAAATGTCTAAAATTATTAATTTAACACTCATTTGCATTAAGTAGTACACACACGTTTAAGAGATTATAAAAAGGTTTACCATGAATTTACTATTAACATTGAATATGTTCGTGACATATCAAATCGAACTCGGGTTTATGTATCTACTGATATGAGCTTATTTCTGGGTACGTAATAAATGCCGCACATGTATTATCTATGTTTGTTTGTTTACAAATAAGATAATGTGAACTGAAATGAATAAAAACATACGGTTTTATTGTGATATTTAATTTAATATTTTGGAAATGTATTTTTCTGTTGTCATAAAAATGTTTAGTGCACAAACATAAATACTGTAAATGTTATATTTATAAAATAAAATTAAACATGTATACACACATTGTTAAATGGTTATAACATTTACAGCTTCATTTACATTAACAATAAGAAGTATATAATAATTTTGTTATTTTTTACGTTTAAAGACTTCCGCGGCTTGGACTCTTAAGTCAAAGAATCAGAAAGCTATGTTAATATATATAGTCACAATTGGATAAAAACACATTGGCTGTTACAGTAGCAATTCTATAATTTTGTTGTCAGTAAATGCAAAATGAAGATGTTCGTTCGTGTTGTATTGTCCTCATACATAAGTGGTTTGTGAAACCTTGCGTTTAGCTAGATATTACAGGTCGCTTTTACATAGAAACCAGCATTCACCGTATTGGTCTGTTTTAGCTTGGTATTCTTCTCACGTAAGTGTGGTATTCCCAGAAAGTCTCCTAACATGTGAGTTTCGGTACAAAACGGCCACACGGGATGCCTTTATTTGTGTCTCTAACATCATAGGAGCTTCGAGTTGTGTAATTGTGCAAAGCTGAAACTTCTTGACGTGACGTGATAACAAAACATATTTTCATTGTCATGCTAGTTTTGTTCAGTATAAAGTTACATGGCAGTATGAATGGATCTTTAAGACAAGTATATCAATCGATTTTTTCCAGAGATATCAACTCATATTTTATATTTATGCAATTTTAGTTAAACGTTAAAAGAGATGTCATCTGGTAGTCATATAGCTCAATAAAAAACTTTAACCATACACACCATAAGTTAAGCTTCTAACTAAAGCTTATTCATTTGATTGCACATTACATTTTGTTTACTCCCATAAACATTAGGACTTCATTTATTAAATTTG
>Ga0224511_10000906_pt1 | contig 16247 bp, 15 predicted proteins | sample SF_May12_sed_USG_2_FD_169988 | JGI IMG/M metagenome (GOLD analysis project Ga0224511, IMG submission 169988) | Sediment microbial communities from San Francisco Bay, California, United States - SF_May12_sed_USGS_8_1 | ecosystem: Environmental > Aquatic > Marine > Sediment | place: USA...
TGTGCATCAAACCCCTGCCAAAATGGAGGGAGTTGTGTTGATGGCATCAACAGTTTTAGTTGCCAATGTCGACCAGGATTCGATGGCCGAACATGCTCAACCAACATCAACGAATGTGCATCAAACCCCTGCCAAAATGGAGGGAGTTGTGTTGATGGCATCAACAGTTTTAGTTGCCGATGTCGACCAGGATTTGATGGCCGAACATGCTCAACCAACATCAACGAATGTGCATCAAACCCTTGCCAATATGGAGGGAGTTGTGTTGACGGTGTAAATCGGTTCATTTGCTCATGTGCTGCCGGTTGGACTGGGGTGAATTGTGACACTAACATTGACGAATGTTACCCAGACCCTTGTGTAAACGGAGAGTGCCATGACGGCTTGGCAAGTTTTCGCTGTAGTTGTCATGCTGGTTTCACCAGTGCTCTCTGTGATACTAACATTAATGATTGTGCTGAGAATCCGTGTTTACACGGCCGGTGCCTGGATCTAGTTGGTGACTATCAGTGTGACTGTGATGCAGGGTATGAAGGCAAAAACTGTACGAGTGACATCAATGAGTGTATCAACAACCCATGTGATTATGGCATCTGCCGAGATCGGGTTAACGGGTTTGATTGTGAATGCACACCAGGATGGACAGGGGAGCTGTGCCAGACACAAATAGATGAATGTCAAGACCAGCCATGTGTGCACGGAAACTGCACCGACCTGCTTAATGGTTTTCTCTGCCGATGTGAAGATGGTTGGACAGGAACTACTTGCCAGAAAAACATTGACGATTGCTCATCTTCACCTTGTCAACATGGAATATGCCAGGTGGGTACCCTATTTGAATGTCGAGTGGGAGCCGCTCAGCTGCTCAAGTTCACAACTGTGTACATTAAAAAACACCAACATGTATCAGTTTGTTTTACATGAAAATGTCCCCATCCAATTTAACCAACACTAACCCTCGTTTTGGTGATCGCGCCAGGAAAGTACATGAAACGTTCATACAGTTAGAGACCAGTAAGTTCAAGGCTTGCATCTAGGACTCAATTTCTACTCATTAAGCTTTTCATCATACCACTACAAATTTTGAATGCCCATTTTGGAAACAGAGAAGAGATGACTGACTGATAAAAAGAGTCATCCACTCAAATGAAGACAATTCCAAAAAAACTCCAAAAATTTCCTCATTGTAATTCCTAGCTCTTACAGCTGCAAAATAAGCTTTAGGCTTGGCGAGGTCTGTTCAAAAGGACGGCAAAAATACAATAAGAAAAATGAGTTTTTCCTTTTTGATTTCAGGATTTAGTAAATGGATATAACTGCACCTGTGATGACGGGTATAGTGGTGAAAACTGTTCAATTAATATTGATGATTGTTTGTTTTCTCCATGCCAAAACGGAGCTTCCTGCGAAGATGGTATAGCTAACTACACCTGTCACTGCACCATAGGTAAACAGTAATGTGTATAGTCACGGAGAAGCGGTGGCCTAGTGGATAGCGTATCCAGCTTTGGGCCCGGTGATCCGGGTTCGATTTCGAGTTCGCGCATCACTCTGTGCTTTCCCCCTCGTCGGATTCGGATCGCAGCATCAAATGAAAGAGGCACACTCAAAGAGTACCAAACTCTATGGTAGCAAACCACGGGCCATCTAGAAAAGAAGTCATTGGATCAGGGCATTCTGTTTGAAACATTGGGTGCTGGTTGCACTGATTAAATGAATAAAACCGACAAACACGTATCTCGTTTTAGGATATGAAGGCACTACCTGTGATGCTGAGATTGATTACTGCAACAAAACGTCACCTTGCCAAAACATGGCGTCCTGTACAACTCTGAGGCCAGGCGATCCAAAGCTAGTGCAATGTGACTGTCTTCCAGGATTTACCGGTAAGCGCCAAGTGACTGGGAATTACAATGGAATCATCGCAAACATCTCGTGTCTGCATGGCATCCAATTAAATTCATGAGACGCAAAACTTTCTCTTTTATCCACACGGTTTTCTACACCGAGGGTAAAATAAGTTTTATTATGAAAATTGAATTAATACGATGGTTTAAAATGTATGACATCCAATCTGCCTATAAATTAATTCCAGGTTGCACAGAGTTGGTATTTCCATCCTATAGGTTACTTGTCCTGTAGGTTTGTACCTTCATACACTATACCGCTCTAGCGTTTCATATAAGTCCAATATGTTGTAGGTGATTTCTGTGAAACAGACATAGATGAGTGCTCACCATCATTGTGTATCGCAGGAAGCTGTACTGACAAGGTGAAATAAATCAACAAAACCAATTATCAATCGCAGGCTTATATGGTGACCTATCGGGACAACCTTTGCCTTATGGGCCAGGATAGTTCGGCTGGTAAAAAGCCAGGACTTGCAATCTATAGATCGCAGGCTCGAGTCTCACTGCCGGCGAGGTGTTTTTCTAGTATGGGCCTTAAGCAAGCCACTCACCAGTAAAATAATAGAGGTCCCAACCAGCAATTAGTGTGGGTCAAAATTACTTCGCGGTTGTCAAAGATCCACCTCTCCCTTCTCGTTAAGAGTAGCTGAATTTTGTCGGGTGACATGTAAACAAATGGCATAGGTTGACTGACTCCAACCTCCCTGGACCATTTGTTCAGTCTTGTAGCGCATGCTTCACACTGAATCAACGGGTGCCCTGGTAGAGTGTGAACTGGCCCGAGCAAGTCAACTACACCATAAACTCCTCACATGCCCAGCATGTTATCCGGCTAGCAGGATAACCCCCATACTCTGTAATGAGTGCGCCTACCCTAATGCAGCCTCTTACAGCCCATTATGTTTCACAGAGGGAGCCTCATTCTTCTATTCCTTTGTAGGTGAATGGATTTGTTTGTCAATGCGAGGAAGGTTTTGAAGGCGATTTCTGTGACCAGCCAATAGACTACTGCTCCAACTCACCATGCATAGCTGGTATCTGTAATAACAACCGAAGAAATTTCTCCTGTTCCTGTCCTCCTCATCTCTCTGGAACTCTTTGCGATCAACCAGTCAACTGCAACGCTCAACCATGCCAAAGAGGGATATGCACTGATGTGAACACTTCCACTGTTGCAACACCTTCGTATGAATGTCTTTGTCCTCTGGGCTGGTCTGGAGTTAATTGTGATAAAAAGGAGTCTTGCGCGGAAGATCTTGAACTGATGTTCAATGTTACCAAGGCAATGTGTCTCCTAATTGATACCGTCTCCGATCACCAGTGCCAGTTGCTTCTACTACAGCCGTGGCTCAAGAAGTGCGCAGAAAGAAGAAAATGCTATAGTCTTGAAGAACTAACCTGTGATCTAAAGATGATTGCTGTCACAGAAACAGACCATAACTGTGATACCAAGCTACCGTCAGCCATCTCATCAATGCAGTATTCATGCAATTCGACTAGCTGTATGATTATTCACAACCAAAAGTGGGGGGCTGTTAATAAGGAGCCAGTTTATTTCTGTGTGGACATTACCGAGGAAAATGCGGAAAAAAGAACTGAGATATCAAACCCATCCTTTTTGGTATGTTTAAATAATCATCCTCATCTTAGCTAAAAATCATAAGTGCTGCTATCAGCTTCATTTGAAACAAGACTATTTTTGAAAGATTATAGTTCGTTGGTGATGGTCTTGCTTGATATTTTCACTGCTACGGTGAAACCGCCAGGTTATTTGCTTTTTCATCACCATGAGTGAGTCAGTATCAATCCTCCACCTCATAGAGAGGTGCGTTTCTGTGTTGAGCGAGGATGAGGATGTAAAGACCTCATTCTCACACGGGGAGCACACCTTGCCTGGGGTATAAACCCAGCTTATCACAGTTGCGGGCCCGGCGCTCTACCACAGAGCCATAGAGCTATCCTCCTCTATTACTCCCTTATGACCCGGATAACTCTACCACTGAACTTTCCAGATGTTCCAATACATAGTTTCTTGATGTCTTCCTTTGGTTTACTGTAGTCACTGGTGAAGGAGTTTTGGTACATACCAGCTGGAGTCATAGCCCTACTTATCATTTTGACTGTGACACTAGTTGGTATACGAAGACGACATATAAAACTAAGGTAAGCCATCAGCTGCGGAACAAAATGGGGTAAAGAGATGTGGTTCATTCCGATTCAAGGAGGACTGGTTCTTTCACATACAAGCCTGACTTATTTATTGATTTAAAGTGAGGGATAATTACACTGGCACCAGCCTCACTAGCCCACTAGAGTTGACCTTGATCAAACTGCAATACATGGATCAAGAGGGGTGGAGGTTTTGGGGCAATCAACCTAAGCCCTATTTTCAAGCGGGCAAAATACAGTTGTTATAACAGCTAATACTTCTAGGAAAACTGCAGTTTTATACAGGCATAACATCTATTCATCTTCTATTTCGTAGGAAAGACGGCATGGCAGCCAAGTTCATACAGAGGCCCATACCAGCGCTACCTGATGAGAGTGCCCAGGAGCATATTTATGAGAGCGCTATGTATAACAATCCTGCATTCGGAGCCGCTAATCTCCCTTCAGATGACTACCACAACCCTGATGACTGCTGCAGGTAATAATCCGGAATTCTTAATAGACAACACAAATCTTTACTCCAAAAGAAAAGTATACAGGTACTGAATTGAAAGAAATACACCGGACTCTTAATTCGGAGGGATGCATAAAATGTTTACATCAGAGGAATATGTAAAAATTTTCCTTTGAAGAAATGCTCAAAAATTGTAATTGACGGTTTGTGCGCCCCACCTCAGTTACACCGTTCCCGGTACAGGTTAGCTCTCTAACAGGCACTTTCCTCACATGGCCAGTGGCTGAAGCTTTTTTATAGTAGCCTTGACTAATTGGTGTTTACAGCTCGTCGTGCCAGGTGGATAACAGAATGAGCAATATATACGAGGAGCCATCATCCTGCGCAGCTCTAGCTAGGAAATATGCCATTCCAATGGATCAGAGCACCAACTACGATACTCCTATCACTGATGCCGGCTATGTCAGCATCAGTAATCAATCACCCACCAGCGATATCTGCTCCAACCACCTGGGAACATTCAGTGGGAAGAGAGACCTTACCAAACCGAAGCCAACAGTTCGACCAGACACACCACCTCCACCCGATAGTCACTACGCTCAAGTGGATGTTAGCGAGATTACTGCTGACTTTGCACCACCTCTGCCCATATTGACAGATTATGTGCAGCCTGATGCTGCCGATATGGGGTATGGAAGTGATTCGTACAACATGGCAGCTAGCAATAGTGATTATTATTCAGTGCCAATGAAGAGTAGGGTAAACCCCTTATATGGGGTTACTCCTTAGTCTAGTATATATGGGCATCCAACTTCACCAAGCATTCTTCCGCATTTCCACTACAAATAGCCAACCCGTATTATTTTATTTTTTATAAAACTATGCTATATATAGTCTTAGAGGTGGCGAAACCTGTTTATACATGCGACACCCTAAATTCTCAAGCATTTTGATTCATTTTTGTCAGGAAACAAGATATTGTACCTGCCAAGTGACATCTTGATTGTATGTATATCAAAACTATGAAGAACATTGCTCAAACTAGATGCATAATACAATCTATGCAAGAACCTCACTAGTTTTGCCTTGCAACCATTCTATGGATCAAGTGGGTTTAATAATGTATTATGCAAATGGCAACAACAAATGGACTATTGCATAATGATTATGAGAATAACAGCTAGGGGGTGGTACCTCTCTGAACAAGGAGGTTTACCCCAGATGTTGTGGGCCTGAGCTTTGTTCCCGCTGTTGGGCGACAGAGTCCCAAAGTATTTGTATGCAGAAGGACACCGGATGATTAGCATCACTAACCAATCAGTGGGAACACACTCACAGTCTGTAACCAAGCAATTGGCAGTGTTATCACTTCGTCTGGCATATAAATCGATTCCATACCCCGGGCCCGCACTCACTATCAAGCCTATAGACCCTGCCTCAAATTTTACATTTAAATTCTTGGTGGTTTCTTGTATTGATATGGCCTCAACACATGATATTCCCGACAAAAGATGAGAGATGGGCGACAGTGTACCATCATGCAATAAATATGGCACGTTGGAGTTGCTATCTTTTGTAAAACCCGGCCAGCGGACTCCACTTAATAAAATTAGCGTAACTCTATGCGCTACTCACTTCAGATTAGAGTAACACAGAGATTTTACATGTATTCTTAACAACTTTCTAAGTTAGATTGGTAGTAATTGTCATAGTTGTTTTAGAAGCATATGAAAATGTGAAAATAGCTGCATCATTCATCTCAAGTTACTTCTCCAACAAAGCCTGTACACTATACATGTATATACTGAGAAAGGATCATACCCTAACTGAAAATATCCGATCGAAACTATATAAATAATCAATAATCAATAATCACCCATTGTTGAGTATAATGTACAAAAAGAATTTACATAATATTCACGCTGACAGGGGTGATAAATTATTCCACTGTGACAATAGACGAGTCAGCGGTTATGGAGTTATCCTCCCCCATTTCCATCTCTGACAACTGACTAGCTTCTACAAAAAATACATATAGCCAGAGTGAAACACTTTTAGGGGAGAATGTGTCTGGTTGTTGACAGTTAGTCAGGGTTACTGGGTCCATGGTCACGGGGCACTTGCTTTAAGTCCTTTAAATTCGGCACCAAACTACTAGTCACCAAATACTGGTGTTGCTACTTCTGGACTCATTGGAAACCATTGTACTGCTTTGAGCGGAATAAACCAATCCACGACATAATTTTTTTCCAAATTAAAGAGCATTTGCTTAAAATGAAATTTCCTGATTTGAGGACTTGTTTTTAGTGAGGGGTATGTCATGTAGTGTAGGCTCACCTGAAGTGATTATTTGGATAGCCTGACCATCCTTGATGATGACCTGGGTGGAGTCTTCCTGTAGTAGGGGACGGGACAGTTCTCCAGTTGGCTCCTCCTCCTCCTCACCCTGTACCACCACTAACTCATCAGACGTGGCTAGCTGAATGCCATCACTACCAGTGGGGATCTCCGATTCTATAGTAGCCGTCTGTAGAACCACCACAAAGTGACCGTTACAAAGCGATACAGCGTACAGTGCATAATACAACACCAGCGTTATGGCTACTATCCAGTTAGTAGCAGTTGTAGCACTGCGGTCTGATCTCCTATATATGGGGATAAGACTTTTTTCTATATATGGGCATAAGATTAACCACTCATGCTTAACTGGCTGACTTCCTACTGCGCAGGTATAAAAGTTTGAAATCTTGTGTGATTTAGGGGTCATTGCAATACAGTTCTGCAGCATAGGAAACAGTGATATTGCACCCCGGACACCCCTCACATTTATAATACATATAAATGTGAATAGTTCAGACAAAAAAAAGCGGGATGAATTTTCTATAAGGAAACTCATGGGTGGACAATTCGAGTGGGAATCTGCAGATATATACAGGTCATCTGCGAAACAACAAACACTTTATAAACTGTGCTGGACACACCCCGAAAAAGCCGTTCAGATGGACAGAACATCCCGACCTCTCGAAAAGGAAAACATCTTATCTTTAAAGTGTGGGTCAGCCCCTAGGCTAAGACACTTTGTTCATTGAAGATGACCACATGGAATGAAAAATGGCTGATAATGACTGAATGGAATTGACCTGTAGAGGGTCCATCTCTCTAGCTGGAGCCTGCTCTTGAACAACCACCTCAGCTGTCTTAGCATTTTTCGTCTCTGTCGCCGGAATGTGGAATGTTATTTTATGGGCTTTAACACCACCTGTGAAAAAAAAACAACCGTCATTTCATTCTTCTGTAGACAGCTCCCAGTTCAAAGGAACAATCCTTATGAGTAGATGTGGAACAGCGGGATAACTCAATCGCTAGCCCGCTTGGGTCGAGATTGAAAGATTCTTCACTCAAGTCTTAGTCATAATAGCACCAATGGTGAGAATGGGCCCCTTAATAACTACTACCATCCCAATAAACTTCAGGCTTTGAGGTTCAATAAATAGAGTGGCCTAGTGTCCAAGTAAAAAAAAACACAAGGATTTACTACACACCTTCGTCTGAGATAGTATGGATGGTGGTTTCTATATTCTCAGGTAGTGTTTCTCCGCTCTCAGTGAGGGTAGGAGCTACAAATAAATCAAAGCAAATATAAACTAGGGGGTAACCTGCAGAACAGTTCCATGCACATTGATGCTTTCTGAGCTGGTCTCTCTGTACATATGTACATACACGCGAGATATGCCAAAATGCCCGTTTTTCTATATGAATGCATGAAATGATTTTTTTCTATGCCAGAACAGATGAGGATAAATCAACCCATGTCCCTCAGAGTAAGCTAATTAGGTACCCGCTCCACGCGCTGGCACATAGCACAAATACACATGCACACGTCAATGCCAGCACTATATACCTTAAGTGGAAAAGCTGAACACCGAATAACGGAAGATTATTGATACTATCCATACAGGGTCAATACAACCCAGAAGTAACACAGATCTAGGAATTTACAGTACCTATGGCATTGAGAGCTGAACAGATGAGTTGGGTTGTGTTGCTCGACCCATTAGTCATATCATTGATGGGTCCTAGCTTTATCGGCAATCCAACCGACGCGTTTGCATTGGCAGCAGCGATGGCTGCTGCTGGGTTTTCACTTACAGGAATCAGCGATAGCTACAGAAAAGCAAATTACAGTTCATTTCACAGAAAAGCACAGGGGAAACACTGCTCTTCAGGATTGGTATTTAGCCAGTAGTACAAGTCATGGAATATGATGGAATGATGAACTATCGGGACAATGGCTTTCCATCTCAGTTCATAGTAAAAAGAAAACAGTGCTTTTAATTACAAATCAGCCCGCCGGCTAAGCAACTGTATAGGTCTCACCTCATCAATCAGACCCATTTCGTGGTCTCTAAGATGATTAGAAAACAGCGTCTTGTTGACAGTTCTGTACGCGCACTTGTGACAACTGTAGAAGCTGTCCGAGCCAGGATGTTTACTCTTCAAATGTAACTTCAGAGACACGGCCTACAGCAAGTTAACAAGGGGACATACTGAAACAGGAATGGAGACTTTCTCAGGAAAACCAAACATTTACAGTAGACAGTCTATAAAGGCACCTAGAGTTACAAGGTGTAGGCACCCTTACAAGTCCCAATTCATACAGAGCTACACCTGAATTGATACAACAATAAAATAACCTGTAATGCAATAACTTACGATAAAATGCATGGACAATGTTGTTTGTGGGAACAATATTATTTGCTTTTGAATGGGCTGTTTTACCAGTTTAATCTGATAAAAACTCAATGATGCCGGTCACCGATGCAGTTCTGACAGGGCAACATTGCGATTGTCCAACTAAACAGAAACCAGCCCAAATAAACCATAGGAATTATTCTAAAAAATTTTGTCATAGAAAAATAAATTTGAAATTGACAGTCGTAAATAATTTCCTATTGCAGACAGCCTCTGCATCGCTCTAGTGCTATAGTGGATCGGAACCTTATCGAGGCTTAATTAAACAGCGCTCCCAAACCGCCAGTTGTGACAACCAAATACCCAGCAAAGACAGTCGAATCGCCAGACAGCCAAACTCCCAGTGGCGACAGTAAAGCCATTAGTTGTGACAGCCAAACCATCAGATGAGACAGTCAAACCGTCAGTTGTGACAGCCAAACCATCAGTTGTGACAGTCACACCCTCAGTAGTTGTGACAGGGATAGCTATTACCTGTATACAGGCGTATGAGCAGTGAGGACAGTGGTATGGCTTGTCTCCCGTGTGTCTCATTCTATGACGTCTCATAGAATTATGATCGCCGGTTGAATAATCACAGATATCACACCTGCAACAGCACCATGACATGCATGATGATGATATGACTAGGTACACAACTAGCACCATAGACTAGCACCAGCATAGCGGGATAGCTCAATGGCTGGAGCGCTTGGCTCAAGCTCGAAATCCTAGGTTAAAAACCCAATCATGATGAGCACCGATTGTGAGAATGAGCTCCTTACATAATTCTCAGCTCCTACCGGTCTAACAACCCCTAGGCTTTAGGGGTCTGTTAAATATGATGACCAGCCACCAGTGTAGAAAAAAATCCATAATGAGTTTCCAAGCATATGCATATGAACATATGAGCACAGTCACACCATTAATAGACTGAGGTATGATTGGGGCAGCAGTACAATTCTAGATGTCTGTTGGACAGAACTGAGAACTGTATTTGGATGACTGGTCAATTTTTAGGTTTTAATACCAGTCAGCAGCAGCTAATTACAAATATAGGTGCATGACTGAGTATATTTTAGACAATTTATGGCCTTCTGTCCATAGAATATCAGACAGAGGTGCTGCCCAGTGGCCATAAAGCTACAGGGTCACTGAGTCAGTAAGCTTTTCTGTATATTAGCCATCACTCTGTAACAAAAGCTATACCACGATAAAGTGAATTCGAGCCAAGTGGGAGTCAAGTTTGAAGACAGTATCATGATTGACAAGGAAGAAGACGACATTTTAGATTTTCGAACTCGTAGGTCAAATCAATTTTTGCAAATAACTGTAACAAAAATGGTGGGCAATTCTAGGGTAACAAATTTTTCTTACACTCACATTATCGTATTCCATCAGATATTTAAATAGTTCGAAAACCATTACATGTGTTGTGCTATGTTCAGGCCTTGAGGTATAGCCCGTACTAGCATTTAAGAGTTTCCTGCAGTGCTACTTACTTGAATGGCTTTTCTCCTGTATGCGTTCTCATATGCAGCTCCATCATGGCTTTGCGTGCCGCTGTGTGGCCACAGAATTTACACGAAAAAGGTTTAACCTGCGGAATAATGAGCGGTAATCACTACCTTACACCCGCTGATCATGTATCTAGGGCTTTACAATCAGTTTCAAGCTGAAAGTGCATCACCTCTTCCCTACTCGGGCACTTGGCTATCCTATTTAACTGACTTCCTAAGGCCGAGACTTGTTGGAATGGTAGGGGCTAGGATTTATGTGAGTAGCTCATACTCACTACGGAAACCCACCATGAATGGGGTCTAGACCAAGGTTCTCACGGTTGCTAACCATGTGCTCTACCACTATTCACTATCCCCATTTAGCGACGGTAGTAGACAATAATTTTTAACTAGTACAGGGATAAGTATAGTAAAACATGGTACGGTGGTACTCACTTTATCATGGACAGCCTCAATGTGACAGGCGAGTGACTTCTGGTTAGCGAACGTTCGCTTGCATATATCGCACTGGGCCTGCACGAACCAGTGCCGCCCTGACATGCTCTCTTTCTCAGTGATACCCACAGTAGCCACGTGAATCATCTGATGATTCTTCAGCTGCGCTTGCTGCTTAAAGCACTATAACAACACATCAAGAGGATATTTACACTCGCTCATGCGATGGGGTAAGTAACGACTTACTTTTTCATTTATTTTACTTGGTCGTATATATGGACAATTAAAAAACCCATCCAATGGACCTCCCATTATTACCCCAAAGCTTGTTGTAGAGTGGTAGGAGGTGGGGATTATGAGAAACCCATAGTAATTAGTTTCGATCAAGTAATCCTGACCCAGGTGCTCTAGCCACTGAGCAATCCCGCTATATTTCGGGCACATCTAAGGTAAGAAGCTCAGAGCGAACATATAATCAAATCTGGCGACAGGTGCATTATCACTCTAATAACGTTGAAGCCATACTGATAGTTTAGTGGTCACACTGAATCTAAACACGCGCGGCGTCACAGATAGGTGTTGCACCACTGTGTTATACATACCTTATAGCAGATATCACAGCTGTAAGGTTTGTCCTCGCTATGTATTTCTTTGTGCACCTGGAGTTTACTTGGCACAGTAGTTCTGTATTGGCAACTCATAAAGTCGCAGCGAATCATACCCAGATCCAACTACAGAGGAGAATGCTTTCATGCAATATACATTATCCCGCATACGCCAAGACGCCAAATATGAGGAACTCACACTCACAGCTGGAGTCTGGCATGGGACTGCTCCCGTGATGTATCCCAGTCTCGAGCCAAATATTCTAGCTACTGTGCTATCCAGCTATGATTCAAAGTAACTCAACAACCGTCTCATCAAATTCATACAAACATTCCATCCAAAAGATATTATTTCTTTCATGATAGAATACATTCATGCGGCCAGGAGCTTGCACTTACACTGTGTTCGGTCCAGGCATGGTGTTTAAAGTTGCTCCATGTAGGTGTCACAAACTCTTTGGTACATGTTTCTTCCATACATTTGTAGACCAGATTACCTGATCTGTCTTTAGAATGCGTACGCATGTGATACTCCAGGCCCTTCTCATCAGGCAGCCTAAATGCAAAGTATGGACGCGTGTAAAACGCATTGTACTCTTTGTACATTTCAATTACAGTCAACTGATATAAATCCGAATTGTGCCATTTTGTCCTTCGAGTTGAGTAAATAGGACACTTTCTTAGAATCAGGAGTCCGACATTCAAGTTCTGGCTCGGGCACCTCCTTATGTTTTATCTCCCATTAGTAAATGTGGCGATTCGATGAGAATAAAACACAAAACACACCCATCTATAGAGAAACCTTCTTCTAGACCAATCTGTGTGTGGTCACGATAAAAAAGAAAAAGCAGAGACAATTGAAATAAATTGGGAGTCCCATGAGTGTGGAATAATCTGTCAGTATTGCCAGCACGTAGTGAAGGATACTGACCTGGCACGGCAGCCGGAGCACTTATACGGAAGCCCAGCTTTTTTCTCCGTCGGGTTAGTACGGTATGTCCGTTTAGAGCGTTGTTCTGCTGGCTCATCCTCCTCCGTAACATGCTTCACCTTCTTCGGCACGGCATAATCCGCGAGATACTGAGGAACCTTTCTGCGCCGTTTACCCGGGATCTCTATAGTGACATATCTACAGTGCGATGAAAAGAAGCAATCATTCAACTCTAGGAGCAACTGGCGATTAAAAAGATTCCATTCTCCGAATAGAAAGTCAGTAAAATGAGCTGTTATTCTGTTGTTCGATCATTTTAATGTAGGAAAGAGAAAAAGGCAAATGTTTTTTATCATTTGTTCCCATTACGCGAGGTCATGACGTCATGAAAACACGAAACCGCCAACATAAAAGTTGATTCGGGTTCATTTTATTTCTATTAGAATAAAATTTAAACCCAAAACCCAGAATTGTGAAGCGTTCCCTGACAGGAGATGGGAGGTGAGAGGGTTATAGCTGACAAGTGCTTTGCGTGATCCCGGTTGCATGCTACACAATACATAAGAATTCACCGCATGGTGACCCCATAACCAAGTGTTACCTACATCTATATTCTCATTTACTAATTGGCGAGTTTGTTAACAGCACTCTGACTTACTGCGTGATGACCTCATCATTGTCTTCGATCTCCTCTAGTTCCTCCTCCTTTTGTTCCGCTTCTTTCTGGGCAGCTGCGATCGCCGCGGTCTCAGCTTTCGTCTTACGGCCTGGCTTCTTCCTTTCCACCTATGAAACCAATTCACGTTTGACAATGAAACAGAGTGTACATACCATTGAGATTTGCTTTTTGCCATGAAGTATTTAGTTCTTAAAAAACACATAACGGCACGCATCAATACAGTCCAGAAACTGAAAAGTTGATGATTCCGGGTTAAGCCTTACTTGTTGACAGCATATAGTTATCCTTCCCTATGAGAGAATAACTCTGGGTCTGACAGCAGGCCCTTGAATCGCTGCCCGTTAGATACCTGGGTAGCCATGCTGACTTTACCGTCAGCCAATTCTTCTCTCTCGGCTATAGTCTTCATGTTTTCTCCCGAAGCATCAGTAGCCTCTTGAGGCTGAGCTTTATCGCCACCCGCGTTATCTTCAAGGTCAGCTGTGTCTGTGCTAAGCTCTAAAGTCGCTATGTTGTGATCAGTGGTCAAGTGATCTTTGCACACCTCCATACTCTGTTAAAAAGAACAGCGACTGTAGTTTTCAGAGCGACAAGGAAAAACATATTATAATACTGGAATGTATCCAATAATTGGGTTTTTACTTTCTTTGAACTTGATTTGATAGTTTTATTTTACATGGATAGCTTAAATAAGACTAGAAGGCTTTTTTACATTAAGGTCCATGAGTTGTAATAAGTCTCATAAAACAACTTTTATTTTTTGTATGGACTCCAGTGAGTGAGTGGGAAGTGAGATGGGTGAGTTAGGGTAGTAATCAACTAATAGTCATCATTCGTATGTTCTAGCCTCTGGGCCAGACAAAGTCCCTCAAGCCACTCGGTTTGGTAATCAATAGCTGTCTGGTGGTGCGAGTTACTCATTCACTCACTACAGTCGCTAACCTGGGATTTTCAGGCGTTAGTGACCAGTGTCCCAACTGGACTGCTGCCAATAATAAAACAAGTAATCAAGTTACTTTGCTTTCGTTCAAACTTAGCTGCACTTACATAGAATTGAGCTGAACAGTAACCGCATGCGTAAACCTCCTGTTGAGGTGCCGAGTTAGTGAATAGCGCATTTGAGTTGGCTTCTCCCGCCTCCACCAAAACCACCTAAAAACAGAAAACGAAAGTCTTTGATGAAGCTCCTGTATGACTGAGGAGCTGTAGACATGAACAGTAACAATATGTAACAGAATTACGGCGTGTTGCAGTGATCAACACCGTGAACGATCAGGTTCGCTCGCTTCTGTGACATCTTAGATGGGTTATATGAGAGACACTGTCTATATATCTGGGGGTTTCACAGAGTTATATTTTTCATTTTGGCATTATCATAAGCTAGGCATTCCTGACCGTATGAAATACTTCTATCTACATAAAAAAACAAATTTAGAATCCATAATAACTCTGAGATGTTGAGCTCAACACAGACTGGGGTACGCACCTGATTGGTTGGTGTACCATTTACGTATGTCTGAATGCTGACTTGCATCGGGCTTGAGTGAAGCAGACTCGTGCCCGTAGACTCTGTGTTGGTGCTGCCATTTACCAGACTGGCTATAAGAGAATCAGCACTGACAGAGAGCGACTTGTCAGCTGACTCCACTGCGGCTTCCTCTGTCTACAAACGGGGAGCACTCATCTCTCAAATGACCAAAATATGGATCTCAGTATAACAGCGACCATAGGTAATGAAAAAGCGGATACCCTTACCCAGATACCCTTGTACTATGTTTTGGAAGTATTCTCGGTTTCTCAAAACAAAGCATCTATTTTCACAGGCATTATTAGGGTATGAGGTACGGGGTTTTGGAGTTTCTCACTTCCCCGATGACCACTCATCTAAATACAAAACAAAGCAGAACAAGTGGCCCCTCTTTGGTTGGGCCAACTCGCCCTGAAACGCAAAAGCGAACGGTTACTGTATATTGCTACTGTATCAAAGCTTGACCGGATCCCTGTGGTGCACAAAATGGGCTCAAGATGAGTATGTGCAATGTAACATAGCCTACCACCAATTAGAGTTTGCAACAGTGACGATAAATTGATCATCTTTCAGGGTTTATTTCATTGTAGCACACATTACCAAACTCATTGAACCCTGGCTCAATCAACATGTATCAAAAATAAAAAGGCGAATTCAGAGCTAGGTTTTACCTTATCGGTCGATGATGACTCAGTTGCGTCAGCGGTCATGTGCATGGACCGCACATGGTCTAGTAAATCCTCCTGTTTATGGCAAACATACTCGCAGGCTTTACATTTGAATGAAGTGACCATTTCCATAAACTGAGCCATGACATCCACGTCCACTCCGGGCTCCATATTTGGATCCTTCAAAAAAATAAGTCAGACCATTCATTAACGCAGAGACATGCTAACATATACCCGATATTGCTGACTGCCTTCGTACAGTCCCCCTTCCCGTCTACTACACCAGAAAGATAGGCAGGTGATCTGGTATATCATTTAGGAGTTGCATCCCCATAACAACCGCCATTTTATTTGAAACAAAATCTCTAAACTTTGTGCCAAAATCAACAGAAGCTGATGCAAATCTTCTATATACGCAAATATGACACACAATTTTTGTTCCAGAAAGACTCACCTGAATGCCACAAGGGCTACCCGTTTGAAACTCTAAGTATATAAAGGAAAATTGGTCTAAAACCGTAAGAAACTTTTAGGCTGAGTCGCGACTACAAGAAAACAGGTCACCATTTCTGTACGATATAACAACCTACCGGCGATTGGGTAAAAACAACTAGTGG
>Ga0224511_10000907_pt1 | contig 16240 bp, 5 predicted proteins | sample SF_May12_sed_USG_2_FD_169988 | JGI IMG/M metagenome (GOLD analysis project Ga0224511, IMG submission 169988) | Sediment microbial communities from San Francisco Bay, California, United States - SF_May12_sed_USGS_8_1 | ecosystem: Environmental > Aquatic > Marine > Sediment | place: USA...
CGGCGGCAGTTGAAATTAGGCTAAGTTAACACGTCCTTTGAATTAATTGAAAAAAAGCTTAAATAAATTATGTTGTTTAAAGAAAACGATACTTAAGGTTTTTTGTTCTATGGTGGCTAAAACCAACGTAAATAGAAAAATAACGACAAAGGCAACGGTCTGTTGATATGTTCTGTACGTCATCGAAACGCGGACTTAAATGTGGCACACACTGGTCTGACATTTGACTGTGAGGGAAGATGTTGTTTTGTAACGTCAAACAAGTTAAAATGATGGTTTTATCACCCGCGTTCCTTGCTGCCATAGTTTTTCTTTGGGAATGTACAATGTGCATGGCAAGTGTACAAACTGCAAAAACGCAACTCACCAAGGGCAAAATGGTGGCAACAAGTTATAAGACTTTGCAATCGTATTCGGACATTAAGTGTGTTAGGAAATGTTTCGAGGAGAAAAGACCGATGCAGCGTTGCGGGCTACGATAAATCTACTCAGACGTGTTTCCTCAGCAACGACGGACCACAAGATCTGCTCGACACTGCTGGTGAACATGTTGGTGTCTTCTTATATTCAGAACCAGAAGGTTAGTTTAATATGAATTACATAATGGTATGATAGCATGATTACAGTTGATTTTTATATTGTTTATTTAAAATTATTATGTTATTATATATGTTGTTGTTGTATACAATGCATGGTTATAGTTGAATGCTTTTCAGAATATGTTTGTATCAATTTGTTAATTTATTTTTGAATTATTTTTAGCTGATGGCGATATCGACAAAATAGTGATAAAAGTTTAGCCTTTCATAAAGAAATACCACAAACGTTTAATGCCAATAAAATACTTGTATTTAGGTTCTACACTTCCTCCTCAAACCACAAGTTTGCCTCCAACCACGACTGCTCCTCCAACCACGACTGCTCCTCCAACCACGACTGCTCCTCCAACCACGACTGCTCCTCCAACCACGACTGCTCCTCCAACCACGACTGCTCCTCAAACTACGACTGAGCCTCCAACCACGACTGCTCCTCCAACCACGACTGCTCCTCAATTTACGACTGCTCCTCAAACTACGACTGCTCCTCCAACCACGACTGCTCCTCCAACTACGACTGCTCCTCAAACTACGACTGAGCCTCCAACCACAACTGAGCCTCCAACCACGACGTTGCCACAAACCACTTGTGTGCCTCAAACGACGTCTTCTGGTAAGCCACCGATTTTTATTTTAATTGTTTTACTGTCAATTTTCTATTGATTTCTTGATTTACAAGCATGATTAGTCAAAATAGTTAATATGATACAACATGTAATTATAACGTGTTAGATCAAGCCAAATATTCATAGGTCAAATCAACGTATCTTACCGTGGTACTATGCGTTAATATGTACATATACAAACCAGCATTGTAATGTAGGATTCATTGACACTAACACCAACCGACCCCGTAAAATATAAGGATCCCTTAGGTGAAATCCTGAGTCGGCACTAAATGTTTGAATTTGAACAGTCATTTTACTTCTGACTTAAAGTTATGTAGGACCACTGTAATGGACTATGAAGGATACACATAATTCTGTTTTTTCAACAAAGATAATTCAAACTTGTTATCATTTACAAATAAATCATTAAATTTCATCTCTTTAATATGAATGGAACAAAAATAATCCTGTTTAAACAATCTAGGAGGAAGAATGGTATTAAACGGCTTCGTGAAGTTATAATATGTAATAAAAATGATAGATAGCTGCAAATGTGTGCATCCATTACCGACCGAGTGGCCTCGAAAAACGCTTAAAATATATAATGCGCGCGCATAACGTGTCTACAGCGTCCACTCGACGTTCGCACAGCGTCATTACAGCGTCCAAGACGCACTAACAGTGCGCAAGAAGTAGCTGCAGGGCGCTCTCGCCCGCTAACCTTCTAGCATAAGACCAAATATCGGCTAGAAATATTAATGGTGCATGTATATACATGTTCATTGGATTAACCGTGTTTAAAGTAACAGACAAATACCATATACAATTTCTATCACATATCAACTCTAACTAAGGGACATGGTGTTTTGTCCGCTCATGTTTTAAGTTTATGTACCCATTTTCTTTTATCCAGGTTTCACGTGTCCTTCGGAGGAACAACTGCTGGAAGGAGCCAACCCTGTGCCTGACAGCTACTTCACGGCGTCAAGCCAAGACGTCGGTTATGAAGCGTACAAAGCTCGTATGAGTGCCTCCGTGTGTTGGTATCCCGTCGACGTCGAGAATAATGCAAATCCACTGACGTGTTACCTTCAAGTAAATACCAGTACCCTGAACTGTATAGACCAACCAACCAACTACCCAACCAACCAACCAACCAACCATCCAACCTACCAACCAATTAACCAACCAACCAACCAACCAACCAACCAACCAACCAACCAACCAACCAACCAACAAACCAACCAACAAGTATCATCAACGGGTCACTATTAAATGGTGCCTATATAAATAAATAGTTTAATGTCTGTGTTTTTTATACCGGGCATGATTCCGGTATTGTTTAGCACCATAAACTGTCGCACATTTTCTGGGCTATTGATTGAAATGCTGAATTACATTCCTCATAAATCATTGCCTAGTTTATATACATGTATAATGTTACGAATTCTCCATTAAACAGGTCCGATTTCAAGCCTTGAGTACGGTGGCTCGAGTTGCAACCAAAGGCAGCGGCGCAAGTGCACTTTGCTCCTGCTATGTAACTCAGTACCGCCTGGCATACTCCGAAGACTGTGTGACATTCACCAACGTTCTCGGCTGCGCTGGAAATAACGTAGTAAATAATAATTATGTTCCTTTGGGTGGCTTGTATTATGCTTGATCTATTCCTTAATAGTTGTAAGTTACGCTACACATTATACACCTTTTTAGTTGGTCATCAAAACTTAAAAGTAAACACTTAGAATGTTATAACTATTACAATGAATGTATTTACCAAAATAGCGTGTTTTTTCTAGAGCATTAATCGCTATCCAGTTTTTCCGTATCGTAATCTGTATACGTACCAGCATCAGCATCAGTGTCTATCTTGACTTATCAATATTTCAGTATATGTTGAGCATATCTTCCTATTTGGTCAAAATGTTGATGGGCATCTCCTGGTGTCCTTATGTTGTCCGTATCGGGGTAAAATGGCTAACTTTCAAAACCTGTTTACGGATACTAATAAGAATAGTTACACGTAATGAGTTCAATGTGTAAAACTTGTTCGAGTTTTACACGGACACGGATATGAATATAGGGTCTTGATGCGGACGTAACGAAACACAGACTTAATCAGTTTAATATTTTAGTAAATTAAATATACAATATCAGTCATGTTCAGTCGGTATGGCAAACATGTATATAACTGCACAAGTGATTAGCAAAATAACATTTAACATTGTTCAACAAAATTACAAATTCAATGTTATTATCTTTGAAACCAACTTTGTAACTTATAAATGCTTACAGATATTCCCTGCAAACACAGACGTAACCACGGTGGTCGAGAAGCCGCTGCCCACCCCGGTCACACCCTCTGCCTGCGGCTCTACATTGTGGCGCGGAATGAGTGGGCAGACCTTAAGATGGAAGTGTATGGGTGTCTATCTGTATAATGTTTGCCAGGGTTTAGAGGCAGAATGCAGATTGGTGCATTGCCCCTGATTTGAAATCAGTAAAACTGTTATAAAACAACTAAAGTATGTGCGTTGATTTATGAAAACCTTATTTTACACAATAAAGTAAACTGTTAATTATCGTCAAGTATATATTGTTATAATCATTATGATTATGATGGTTCTCTTTTCTATGTTTGTAAAACCAACTGTTTATTACTAAACCTGGTAACCTGTTTAAAATGACTTCTGTATGTATACAACCACAATATATTTTTATTCCGAAAGATGGACATTACAGACAAACATAATTGTATTGATGCATACATTGCCCTACTTTTTCAGTGTTAAAGGAAAACGATATAGTATATGTATACCTCAATAAATGAATGTTTAATGATTGCCTAAACAGCATTATTGATTAGTTTTATTCCTTCTTCCGCACTTCATATTATCTACACTGCCTCAAAATCTGCCAAACCCACTGGCATAGAAACGAAGACGTGGTTAGAATATCTGCTGACACGCAGCCGTGCATACCCTATCAGTTGCATCCGTAGCCGCAGATGTGGCGTCTTCTCTTGCATCACGTGATCGCTGGTCATAATCAGTCCGCATCCAGTGAAAACTAAACAATTAAGGTTTTTGTCAATAGCTGCCATAGACACCGTACAGGGGTTATGATTTACCTATTTTGATCTGATGTCAGCTTTGGCATCAGCCTAATATCGCCTGGCAATAAGGCTCGGCGTCGGTCTAATATCGACAGTGACATATTGTAACCATTTCACTTTAGCTGATTTTGACTAAATCAGCAGCTACTGCTGACTTGCATGCATGTCGTAAGAAAAAAATTCGTCAACTACTTAGCGTTCTTCATCATCATTATCATCATCATCATCATCATCATCATCATCATCATCATCATCATCATCATCATCATCATCCTCCTCCTCCTTCTTCTTCTTCTTCTTCTTCTTCTTCTTCTTATTATTATTATTATTATTATTATTATTATTATTATTATTATTATTATTATTATTATATGTGTGGTGGGCTTTTCATCAATAGAAATGGAAAATGCTACTTCTTTGACGCCCTAGCGCATGAGCGGAACTCTGTTTTATTTTACATCTATATATACTATTTCCCTCAAAGTATTAAGGACTCCATGCGGGCTTTAACCAGCCCTAATGACGTTCATCACTCGGTGCACTTGTTAAACACGAAAATAATTTCTTATATGTACACCTCATTTTATCACTTTTTGTGACAAATATTAATACATCTTTATTTGATTGTTTTTAAAATGTCAATTCAAAATTCTTTCCCCTGTTAATTTTTGCAGATGAACTGGTCATCCGAATCGTACAGCTCTAGGTTTTTTTTCGTACAAATGTTTATGTTATATTGTAAACATGTCTTATATGCTTAATACAGTACAACGTTCTAACAAGATCACTGTTTTTATAAAAGAAGAATTCACCAAACCGTGCTTAAATACTCAATGGAACACAGGTGTGTGTAACCAAACTATTTACGCTCTTTCACCCCTCTCCACAAAAAATGTTAAAAGTAAACAAAAACTTACCGTTTAATATTTAATAACATAATGCAAGTCCAATATTTAAAATTAGATATAATGGACAGTGGTGGATGTTGTGCGCATGGTAATAATTTAAAACATGTTTAAGAATACAACCATGCTAGGACAATCAATATGATCGCCAATTTGGTTTGACATGAGGTACGAAACTACCATTCTTTACAAAAGTGTAAAACTACATATCAATGTGTTATGTCGACGCTGTAATTACGTTTAAACTGTATTCAACAATACATCTTCACTTACGTTAAGACCTTTTATCACTTATAACCGACATAGCACCGTATTTTCTTTAACAAAGACTGAAAACGTCTCGAGAATCTGTCAAAAAGCTGCATCATGTTTACTTCCGATAGAAGTAGAAGGACGCCACAGTGCGGCACATACCATTAAACGGTGATAAGGCTAATGATGTTTATCGAGTAATAACTTTATTCATCCGGTAAAGGATATTGAAGCAATGGAAATAGAGGTGTAAATATTAATGGTCTAAATTCAACGAAGGCCATAATACGTTAACAAAATTTACCAAAATGATGTAACCTTACATTAAAGCAAATCCACTTCTAACGACCAAAAATTTAAACAATAATAACGGTCATTATCCTACTGTGAGTGAAGCGCACGAAATCTGTTTTGTTTTACTTTCTTGTTGTTTGTATAACTTTGAACATAAAATAGAAATGTTAATGTTAAGAGGGAGCGGGGCGAACAGGGTTAGTCAAAAGCCACATTAATTAATTGTGTTATATATATGTAAAGTTGTCTTCGTAACATGGCATGCTTTACTGGGTCAAATACCGGTAAAAGGCGGAGTTATAACTTTCCGCCAATGCATCATGTGACCTCCACTTACAGCCTATCTAAACAAAAAAGTGGCTCTTAGTTGTGGTAAACCATTCATCTCATTTGCTAGAAATATAGCTTATGATCTAATCTTTGATTTTACGACGTTTTCAATGCGGTTTTAATTTATTTCACGGCATTCAGTAAACCTGACTTATACACACCTCATTACTCTGCAAGCAAAACTACTCTGAGATGTGTACTATTTTCTTTTCATGTTAAGATATACATGTATGTATTAAGTAAGCTTAACAATAAATAATGATTGATATGGAAGTTCCCACTATATAAAAATCAGATCGTTTGTCTCCCTGCCAATTTCTTCTATTGCTTTAACAAAAGTCAATCCAACTTGACTACACCCTCTACAATTTCAAATATCCGTTTTAGACGACTGTTTCCGGGGATTTAAATGAAACATTTTACACTGGCGAAAAACTGCATATTTTCATATTTTCAGGAGGGATATGCTTTTATTTTAAACCTTCGTGCATTTCCTTTAAACATTAACTCATTGATTGACTTTTGTCCTTAGTAAATATATTTGCTAGAATGACGTTGTCAAAACGGATGCAATTATTTATTTAAACTAAAAGGCTATCTTCTGCAAAACAAGCCATTTTACGTTTCTATTATCTTTCTTTATTGTTAAAAATGCTTTAGAAAGTCAGCCAGTAAATCTAGTATTTTCCCAAGTTCCAACCCGAACACCACGATGGCTTCTTCTCTAAAATACTGTGTGGGAATTTTATGTATCGGCTTTATGACAATTTCGTTATGTACAACAACACTTCAAAGTGTCACAACAGAGTTAACGGAGGGAAAGAAACTGTCTACAAGTTATAAAACTTTGCAAAGAATTTCAAAAATTCAGTGCGTGGAAAGATGCAACAAAGAAAAACAGACAGGCGGGTGCACTCTGGCGGGCTATAACAAGGCAACAAAGAGCTGTTTTTTAAGCGTAGACGGTCCGCAGGATATCTTGGATGCGGATAAGACGTATGGCGTCTTCTTTTATGAACCGGAACAAACAGGTATATTTCAGTTTTTAAATAACTTATAGTGGTATTTAGAGGCGAAGTAAATTGCTGACAATGGAACATATGTTAAAGATGTTGTATTTATAAATGACGCAAAATTAAAAACAAACGTATGAGCTTTTTACCCTCAAAAGATCTATATTTGTGTTTAAATTTATTTCATGTAATTGAAACTATAAACACGTTTTAATAAAACATAGACTTCCAGTAGTATTAAAGAAATTCATGTGTGATAAACGCCATGTGTTGCGTGCTAATATTCTTAAATCGCCACATTGATGTCTTGTCATGTTTATGGTAACGTGACAAATATAATTATTATTACTTGTATCTAAAGTTGGCATTCAAACTTTAAGGTTCAACCACTGAGCCTCAAACGACGACTGTTTCTCAGACCACGACTGAGCCTCAAACCACCACTGCGTCTGCTGGTAAGCAAACGACTTCTATGCTAATTGCTGTTGTTGTTTTTAAATTGGTAGTGATTTCGTGATTAACAAACATGATCAGCCAAAAAACAAAATAGGACAAACATAAACATATGATAAGTTAAATCGAACCATATAATACTTGGTCAAAATTACATTTGGTAATCTCTATGTTGCTTCCTTGTGTTCTGATCAATCGACGTTGTGTTGAGTGAAGACACGAGGCACATTGTTTGTAAAGTTGAAAATGTCCTCATTTATTTACTCAGAACGAACGTTATAATAACAGCTTTTGTTGTTACATTTATTATTATTTTCAAAATATTATGTATACCTGCTATATTTTGAACGCTGTGGGAGCGCTTAATAAACGTTAACACTCTGGTGTGGCAAACGTGTTAAAGACTCCATTTAACGTCATTCAACGCTATTGGGTAGCCACGTCAGCGATAACAGAGTTTTAAAATGTTTAACAGTTTGAAGGGCTATCGCTACTTCAACAAACATTACGTTCGACCTCCTTCAAACTCCAACTAATGTTTTTCTCATTATCAAAAGAATATTTTTAGCATGTTCAAATGATCAAATATAAATTGAAGAGACATTCAACGGAAACGTGTTGCAAACAATATCGACAGGTCAAGTTTCAGGGGCACCATAAAAATGGTCAGTGCAACAATCAACACTTCGAACAGCACAAAACACGCAGAACAACAAGACATAACAGACATTGAAAAAAGCTAGTTGTTTGTTCTTTGTTTTTGTTTGGATTTTTAATTGTCCATTTTTTTATATTTATTAAAACGATTTCTCCAAGAAATGTCGAGTTACCGAATTGGTACGGTCAATGACTTCCATTGGGGGTTTAAACCAGTTTTAAGCTATAGCAAACCTCACACGTATTCAACATTTATTGGGGAAGTAAAATAAAACGAAATGCATTTAATTAACTGACATGTTGGTTGTGTTTAACCGATTGGTAACTGTTTTTCATTATCCACATAAAAGAAAGTTAATCACGTTCCGACAGCCAACATAAAATATGAAACATCTAAGAGATTAGGAAATATGACTGGATAATCGAATATCGAGACACTATATAATTCGGGAAAAACATATTTGTGACCCAAAATTGTCGACGACCCAAAACTGTCGAGTTCACTGTAGGATACATTGATTCCTACAGATACCTCACCCCGGATTCTGAATTTGCCACTGAGTTAGAGTTTCTAGTCATCCGCCTTTTGGTTTGATACAACTAAATCAGACTTTCGGTAAAAGGTTGCAAGACTCGCAATTTTAGATATTCTCAAAGAAAACACGTGGGCTATATTCCAGTAGAATCTATGGTTTACACATGTTAACAGTTTTCAAAGTTATAATATTAATACGTAGGCGTTTAAAGTTAATTTGTTTTGTTTTGTAATTATATTCAAAACAGATGGTTATTTAACGTCAAACATAATCCATAAAGAAAAACATCAGCAAATATTTAAGGGATTTTGTAAAAACAAGATGCACCGCAGGTGCCAAAAACATTGTTGTCTGTCACCGCTTATTCCTCAATATATATTATATATGTTGATATTTAGATTCTATATGACCAATGTACATTGCGGATTATACTACTGTTCAGTAAAATAATATTTCAAAACTAAACATCACGCTTAATACGCATAAAAATATTTATTTTTAGGGTAGTTTGCTTTTGCATCAAATAATTGACATGCTCAGACATACTCTTTAAAAATTAATACGCGATAATAAAACAACTATAACAAAGTAGATTTTGGCCCCTTATCTTTAAATTATTAATTTTTTGTTTAATCAAATAGTGACGTGTGATCCTGATGGAGAACCACTCCTGGACGGCGTTGATCCCGTACCAGACGACTACTTTACGGCTTCAAGCGAGGATGCTGCTGCTGGCTTTTACGCTCGCTACGCTCGTATGAGCGCAATTAGATGTTGGATTCCCTCGTACGAAGAAATGATTGCATATCCAAAAACATATTACCTTCAGGTATGTCATGGGCCTTAACTATACACTTATTACCAATTTGTCGCGAGAAAAATTTGTATATCAGGATACATTTTGCAATTTCTTTTGTGTTTTACAATGGTTTATTCCTGAACGGAAACACGTTTATAGTATATAGGAAAACAAGTTTAACGGACTATGTATGTTTGGGAACGAGCCTCTGACCAAAATTTTATTATTTGCATTACCTACTGCATTACATGTACATTAGTTTTGATTAAATTAGTAAACACTTTATGTGTTCTCCTAACACAGGTCCGCTTTCATGCTTTGAAGACAGTGGTTCGCGTTGCAACTAAAGGCATTGGCATCGGATATGTAAATCACATGACTGCATACAACCTGGCATACTCCGAAGACTGTATGACCCACAACTATCTTCTGGACGGCGCTGGAAATACCGTAGTAAATATGTTGTAAAATGGGTGAATGCCGTTTCCTACTTAAAGAAATAAGTACACGATAATCTTGTGCGCGTGCAGAAAGATAACTTGTAATACAATCTTGAATTCATTTGTGTTCTGTTCTTTTCGCTTAAACATAATGTTCCAGTTTTTCATCTAAACTGTCGGTTAAAAACGTTAATAGAAGTGTTTACAATGAAGTTATAACAATTTAAAAGACAATAATTGTTGTTTTACAGACAAATGAAATGTATTTGACAGATTTAATCACGCCTAGATTGTTTTTTGTAGGATGAGATTATTGAATTTTTGAAGGCGTTTTATACCGTATGCCGTCCATAGTTTTTAAAGGTTCTGAACTTGGTGACAACACTGGTAAAATGCCCGCTGATATACAAAGTTCAAACTCATTGTCATCTTTGTCCGTTGGCCACATCGTCGAAGGACTGTGTCCGACGTCCTTTGGCGTTTGTCTGACTTCGTCGATGGCAACTCGTGTGACCTTATGTTTTTAAATCTTGTCAAAATGTATATTCTGTTATATTAAGCCTCTCAAAAGTGTTTCAGTTCATGAGAAAGCAATGTCACCAGGTCTAAGTTAAAGGTACTAACAACCAGAGACCTATTATACATATACTTTCTCGTTTTCCAGTCCGACTGAAGCAGGTTCATCCGCACGTTTAAGGCCATGGCCGTTTGGCCGTTATATTGTTTGTTGCAAACATTTCCCATCATCCGATAAACCGCTTAAGATGATTTGCATGTGTGTTGCCTTTATATTTCGGAGATTGCCCCAGAATGAGCTTTGTGTGGGTCTTAATGCTTTGCCAGTGTTTGTCAAAGATTTTCGTATTTTGAGAAGATTTGGGTGGTATGTCACTACAAAAGGTGTTCTTGTGTGTGTACCTTTTAAAGGTTTATTAAGAAACGTGTTTTTTTCTTGCATGCTTTAGCAATGGCGTTGTCCACAGTTCGTTTGTTAATCTTTCGTTTGTTTCCTGTAAACACGTTCGTCTTATTCTCAGCTGTCCTTGCAACAGTTGGGAGCAGATACTGATGAATGTCTGTTCGTTAACCAACTGGCTCCCTCAATGCGAGACACGGTGTCAAAGAATATATGCTTCTCGTTTGTAAAATTTATAGTATTTTGAATTGCTTTGTCGGGGAATGTATGAAGGTATTTTTGATCATGGCGCCATTGCAGGTCAATGTCAGTCATTAATCTCAGCAACATGTACGGTTTTAAAGAGACTAACATAAGAAGCTATTTAAGTTATGTTTTGGTGTAAGAATCATGTTAAGAGACTTCTAGGTCAACATAAGGGATAAATGTTTCAATGGCTTCAACTTGTTTTTTTTCCTTTTCACGTTCATTTTGAATACGCTATTGTGTTAAGCCCTTTATAAGTGTAACCATTTTCAATAGAACGAATAATTTTTAACACCTTAATACTTTCAGACTTTTCCTGCAAACACAGACGCAGTTACAGTCGTCGAGAACCAGCTGCAAACCCCGGTCACGGCTCTATGTCTGCGACTCTATCCAATCTCGTATTTTGGATGGCTAGACGTTAAGATGGAAGCATATGGGTGTCCATTCGTATAAACACTTCAACGGAATTTTACGTTCGAATCAAATGCAGCAAAATGCATTTTCTCTGATTTAAAATTAATAAGTACATGTATATGCTGTTTACAAAACGACTTTTCATGTATGTGCGTCAATCTTTTAAATAAAGTTGAGGAGAAGAAAAGTGAATTCCCCTCCTGAAATAAGCTGTTTCTGGTTAATAAACACCCTTCCCTCGTTTTTTAACAATCTACTGTATGGAGTTCTATCTCATGAACTGTTAAAACTCGCTTCTGTATTTACACCAACACATTTATCAACACCGGAGGATGAACATTTCAGACAAAAAAACTTGTTAACAATTTTTTTTAGTTTTTAATAAAAGCGTAGACCATTTCATTGGCTTAGTAAATAAAACTTCAATGATTTTTATAAAATAGCTTTCATGTCTTGTTTTGTTGTTGTTTGTGTTCATTTCTCGCCCATGTTCATCGATTTTCTTGAGCACAACAGATTTTTAATTAAATCAGGAAAGAGACAACCTGTGTTACATCAAACAATAGATAATCACAAAGTTTTGGTTATTGCTTTTGTCGACATTTGCTCATAAATATATGTCTTGATGTTGCGTCTACCTTAATAAGTCAACACAATGTACCGTTAAGTATTTCATTTGACGTCCATTTGACATTATGCCACACGGAATCTCGGCCACCGGTACTTCAGTCGGACTTACACATGGGTTTTGTTGAGGAGATTTATAAAAACAACGTAGGAATCAACACGCCAAGACGTCGGTTATGAAGCGTACAAACCTCGCATGAGTACCTCCGTGTGTTGGTATCGGGTGGACGTCTATGTTCACGTATCAACCAACCTACCAACCAACCAACCAGCCAACCAACCAACCAACAAACCAACCAACCAACCAAACAACCAATAAACAAACCAACAAACAAACCAACCAACCCAAAATCTAATCAAACAACTAACCAAATAAACAAACACACAATTAAACAACTAAACCAACTAGAAACCAACAAGTATCATCAGATGGTCATTAGCATATGCCTATATAAATTAATAGTTTGATGTTTGTATTTATACCGGGCATGAATCCGATATGTTTTAGCAACATACACTGTCGCACATTTGCTGGGCTACTGATTGAAATGATGAATTACATTCTTCATAAATCATTGCATATTGTTATAAAATGTTATAAATTCTTCCTAAACAGGTCCGATTGCAAGCCTTGGGGTACAGTGGCTTGAGTTGCAACCAGAGACAGTGGTGCAAGTGCAACTTGCTCCTGTTATGTTCCTAAGTAACCGCCTGGCATACTCCGAAGACTTGTGACATTTACCAACATTCTCGACTGCGCTGGGCGGCATTGCTTGAGCGGGTATGAATGGGGGTCATGGAGTGTGACGCGCAAACTTTCATACGATATCTAACGAATACGCTGTTTTAATTGTTAAACGTTACGCTACACATTACAAACACATTGACACCTTTTTTGTTGGTCAAGAAAACTTAAAAGTAAACACTTGGGAGGTATTTAGTATAACAATGAATGTATTTAACAAAAAAAACGTTGTTTTCCAGAGCATTGAATCGCTATCCAGTTTTCCCGAATCGTAATCTGTATACGTATCAGTATCAGTGTCTGTCTTGACTTACCAATATGTCAGTATCTGTTAAGCATATCTTCCTTTTTGGGCATTATGCCGAATAGCATCTCTTGGTGTCCTTATGTTGTCCGTGTCGGGGTAAAATGGCTCAATTTTAAAACCTGTTAACGGATTCTCAATATTAACAACTTGTTCGAGTTTTACACGGACTTGGATATGAATAAATGATATTGATGCGGACGAAACAAAAAACGCAATTTATATTTTAGTAGATAAAATATACAATATCGGTCATGTACTGTCGGTATGGCAAACATGTATATAACTGCACAAGTTATTGACAAAATAACATTTTACATTGTTCAACAAAATAACGAATTCAATATTAGTATCTTTGAAACACACTATGTAATATATAAATGCTTACACACGTTCCCTGCAAACACAGACGTAACCAATGTGGCTGAGAACCCGCTGCCCACCCCGGTCACGGCACTCTGCCTGTGACTCTACATTGTGGCGCGGAGTGAGTAGGCAGACCTTAAGATGGAAGTGTATGGGTGTCCATTGGTGTCCATCTGTAAAATTGTTGACCAGGGTTTAGAGACAGACTGCAGATTGGTGCATTGCCTCTGATTTGAAATCAGTAAAACTGTTATAAAAACAACTAAAATATGTGCGTTGATTTATGAAAACTTTATTTAACACAATAAAGTAAACCTTTAGTCGTTGACAAATATATATTGATGTAATCATTATGATAGTTTCCTTTCGTATGTTTGTAAAACCAACTGCTTATTACTAAACATGGTAACCTGTTTAAAATGACTTCTGTATGTATGTATACAACAACAATATATTTATATTCCGAAAGATGGACATTACAAACAAACAAAATTGTATTGATGCATTTATTGCCCTACGTATTCAGTGTTATAGGAAAACGATATATTATATGTATAGCTCAATAAATGAATGTTTAATGATTGCCTAAACAGCATTTTGTATTTGTTATGTTCCTTTTACCGCTCTGCATAAGTCTACACTGCCTCAACATCTGAAACACCCATGCGTATAATATTCTCAATAGAAGTACGCTCTCAGAAAGGCTGAAACATAGAACACAATCAAATCGCCCTGACGTCGCGCCAAATTTTATTTATTTTTCAGTCTTTTGTCAGGTTTGACATCAACGCAATACCGGCTAGGCACCACGGATCGACGTCGGTTCGGTGTCGGCAATGTTTGGTAGGATAGAGAAACCATATATGTCCAGTGATTTTGAGCGTTAAGCAAACTGGCGTTTGCTTTTATTGTAAAACGTCTTTGAAATAAAGCGTTCCCACTAGCGGATCCAGAGGGGCGCACCAGGCGCCACCCCCCCCCCCCTAACGGCCGCGAACCTATGATTTTAATGCCCCAAACGCTATTTTCGCTTCTTTTTCTTTCGCTCGCTTCGCACGCGATTAATTAAGCATAATTTGAAAAGAAATATGACCAAACACGCTACAAAACTACTTTTACTTAAACCTTCATCACTTTCGATGATTTTGATTTACACCCCCCTTCCCGTTGACATAGTCCACGCCCACCCTAAGGTCAAATCCTGGATCCGCACTGGTTCCTGGATTAAAAGATGTGTCATAGTCCATTATAAAAGGTGTGTGCCTTCATACATTTGTAGAAAATATAAATTATTACTATTAAACTGATGAAAGGGAAAGCCCACAGGAAGCATAGTCTGCACGAGAAAACAGCAGCCTCGGTTTTATTGAAGCTGTTCATCAGTAGTAATGGGTGATGCCACAAAACTATTTACTAGATTAAAATAATTTTTTTATTGACGCAGACGTCCCATATATAAAATAATCATTGCGTTATGTTGGTTTAAGTTTTAAAAAGTATATTTTATGTTAGAAATTCTATATTAATTTATCTTGGCATGTTTGTAAACAAGCATTCACTCTAACTGGACCTCAATTGTAATACATGAATGTGTATTATTTTAGTTTCGCCGTTGTTTTTCTGTTCTGAATTGCGATGTCAATGTTAATTTGAAATTGATTTTAAAGGAAAAGACGAGCTTTGATCACTTGCAACTCTTTGCAATACGTCAACTATTGTCTTCGAGAACAAAGGCTCAGATCACAAGGATTAAAACAAACACTCATTGAGCAGAAAAACAAGTGTTATTCATATCGCAATGAAGTATCATTACCATTATTTAAATAAAATAATACCGATACAATTCTCCGATTATGGTTTTGATGTTAAATGATATTTAAAAACAGGGTTTTAGAACGAGGCTTGTCTGAACTCTTAATGGTATAAAATGTCAACTTTGTCTGAAACTATAAAATACATTGTGTCAATATGCACTTGTCGATATGTACGAATGCTTTCTTTGTGCCAACATTGTTTTTAATATATATTTTTCGCATATAAAATTACATGAATCAACTCGTCACTTAATCTCTTCTTAAACTATACCGAGGAAATTTTATAGATACCAATGCGTAATACAAAATACCGAAAAAAGAACCAAATCAAGCATCTTGGCCTTGACATTTTAATTCACGGGACAACACATACAGCGTGAAAACACAAAGGCACATTTCAGTTGTATTTTTTTTATTTTATAACGTATAAAATTTAAATAGTGCTGTATTGTCATCTAAGTTAAAAGCAGAACCTTTGCTACTGATATTTCCTTGTTTTTCTAATAAAAAACAAAGTTTAGCCAATTAAAAAAAATGAAGAAAAAACATCGTGGGCAGATCAAACTGGTCCATGCCAGCAGTTTGTTCTATAAATAAAAATGTTTAAATAGTGATGTTTAAAGAGGGCGACACTTGATGTGTTTGTTTTATACAGCGTGAAAACACAAAGGCACATTTCAGTTGTATTTTTTATTTTATAACGTATAAAATTTAAATAGTGCTGTATTGTCATCTAAGTTAAAAGCAGAACCTTTGCTACTGATATTTCCTTGTTTTTCTAATAAAAAACAAAGTTTAGCCAAT
>Ga0224511_10000908_pt1 | contig 16237 bp, 6 predicted proteins | sample SF_May12_sed_USG_2_FD_169988 | JGI IMG/M metagenome (GOLD analysis project Ga0224511, IMG submission 169988) | Sediment microbial communities from San Francisco Bay, California, United States - SF_May12_sed_USGS_8_1 | ecosystem: Environmental > Aquatic > Marine > Sediment | place: USA...
GGTTGTTAAGCTGGCAGCCTGTGGTATCCAGTCTGTGGCTCTTGGTCCAGAGATGACAGAAGAGCAGTAAAATAGTAGTAGTAGTAGTAGTAGTAGGTAGTAGGTAGTAGGTAGTAGTAGTAGTAGTAGTAGTAGCAGCAGCAGCAGCAGCAGCAGCAGTGACAATCAGAGTGGTCTTGATTTGGTGTTCTTCTGGCTTGTTATTGAGTGCCTGAAGTTAAGAAAGGCCTTGTGATGGTGATTCGGTACTGTACATGCTTGAACAGCTTTTCTCCTGTGAAAAAAAAGAACTTCAAGACATCACGCTGGTAGGAGTGCTTATTCCTGGAACATATCAGTTAAACCTCAGTTAGAGTTATGTACAAGAGTACCCAAGTCGGGACTGTGACATTCTGGGGCCCTTTCCGATATCGTCCGTACGACAGATCGTAAGTTGCGAATGTTCGTAGGAGGTCTTCGACGAAGGTTGACCGTTTTAATAAGTAAATATCGCACCTGATTCAAGTTTTTTGTAACTCACAAAACCTTTTTTGCATTCGTATCTTACGATAAGATGGCGGCTGCCGCTAAATAAGCTTAAAACAATGTTATTGTTAGGCTTAGAGACGAGAAACCTATACGAAACGGGTGCGTCTTGACAATACTCGAGATGAAGAAGTGGTGAGCCGTTATCGACTTGATCGTGAATCGATCATTCTACTTTCAGATCTCATCTGTCATGAGATCTACACGTCAGGAAAGGGAATGGCATTGATGCCAAAACGCAGGTAAACTCATTAAAAATCTAATATGTACACCGTTTTAATATAAAACTACTTTTGAGAAAATACGTGTAGTTCGTGTCATCTTACCAATATATTAATGGAGTTCTGCAACATATAACCATGTGACTGATGTCAGTGTCAACAGAAGATAAATCACAGGTGAACTGGACTTACTTTTCTAAACTGATGAAAGGTGAACTAATTAGATATTGATATCTGTGCTTTAAGCTTTTGATGAAAATGTTGATTTGTCATCTATGATAAAATACTTTCAGTCAATTGGTAATTATAAAGGTCGTTGTATGAGTCGAAATAGGTTCCTTAAAGATCACATTACTGTAAATGCATTTTTGTTGGGTTTTTTTCGACTAAAGATCTATAAAAGATTGCGTCGACATGTCTGTGTATCTTATTTTCTCATCACTCTCAGGTATCTGGCTAAGGACGACTTCTACTCAGAGGTGTCTGTGTACCATGGTGTGTCACGATCCAGTGCACCCCGAATTGTCCACGCGGTTATGCAGGCAATTAATAAAAAATTAAATACAATATGGTAAGGCGACCATTTACTCCCCAGGAGGATGTCATAACAAGGGGACGTGTTGTAGTCAAAAGGGCGTTTGACCTTATAAAGGCTAGATTCAGGTAGTTTAATAAAAAAATTGAATGCATAATTAATTCTCCTTGTGTATATTGCAGTCAACTTTTATCCTTGACATTACTTGTATGCTTTTGCCTGTTCTCCTTTTTCATGTCGTCTTTACTGGAACAAGTCTTCAAAACGATATGTGTCCTGGCATCTACGCACTTTGTTTCAAATAATAAGAACATTGTTTGGAACATCTACAATGCATACCAGATCTAAATTTATTTAAAATTGTCTCTGAAAGATTAAAATCGAAAACGATTGATTCAAGCATGTAGGTTACTCTCAGATCCTTAAGTTTTTATACCTCAATTTGCTTGTAGTTGTCTGAACAGGAGTCTGCCATTCCAACCAGACAGATGTGTGACAGTAATAGCCTGCTGCTCCAGGCTACACAACTTATGCATACAGCGGCATCTCCTACTTCTAAAAGCGACCATTGTTAAAGACCAGGAAAATGAGCTAGATAATGTGAAAGTGGACCGGGGCTACCCAAAGCAGATACTTTGTGAATTGTCTTAAACATCTGTGTTCATGATATTAAATAGACATGTTTCGATTTGTTCCTGCTAATAAATAGACAAATGTGAGTGTCTGTGCTTTTGAATAGGCATATGTTTTTTCGACATAATGTCTGCAATTAGATATGTCCTTGATAACTTAATATATTAGAATGAATGTAACTATGACCAAACACACTGTTTTTCATTCTGTGTTAGAGCAGTCAAGAGTTCCAAAAAGGAAGTACAGAGGGTGAGCAAAATTTGATTAATAACAAGTGTTTAATCCAATAAAAGTGAACATAAACTCACACTACTTCTCAAAATCATCACCTCTTGAATTGATCAATTCACATGTTGTTTATTTTCTACCGAAGTACAAATGCATTTAGGCGATCCACAAACATCACACACTGAAGTAAATAATACATTGTAATATGGACCAACGTTGTCTACTGACAATGTTCAATGTATGCTTGTATTAATTCAAATGAAATGCATATTTAGACGGCCTTAATATTCATTATCTTATGAACACTGGTAATTTTAACATATATTGCCTTAGTTTGCAGAACAACAACGGTATTTATATCAGAACAACAGCCGAAAGGCTTGTTAAAGCTAAGCTGAGTTTCTATATGCTCTACTGTGGGAAGATAAAACTCCATAAACAACAGATAATCGAAGACATGCGGAATAGGAAAGTTAAGAGGAGACTAATGAAATAAAAAAGATCTCAACAATTGAAGCTGTTGATATGTTTAATTTGTTATTATGATACTATTTATTTCGACATTTCGATGTCTGTATATCATACTCAGAACTGTTCACGTTCTATATTTTAACCAAAATCAAGGATAACTGTTTGGTTCGCGTGTTTCAATTGTATTCTATTTCATTACTATTGAAAACATTTTTTATTTCTATATATTGACAATTTTTCTGCAATCTATTACATTCCGTTTAAATAACACATTGCAATTTTATGTCCAAAAAATTAAGTCCAACTACATGTGTGTACCATGATTTTCAGATAAAAACTGTCATCTTTAATGTGCACATGCACGTATGATTAAACTTGCAAACTAAATGTGGCGTTACAAGTCTTGTTAACATATATTTTTTATGTAATATGTGTTATAATTTTAATGTTTTAATCAAGTTTGTGATTTATTTTTCATCTTATGTTTTATTCATCTTTATATTGTTAAAATAAGTTTTATTCCTATAATACTCTATCCTTTCTGTGATAAAACGTTATGACAAGATGTAATATACTAAACATGTACGACTGTTTTTATTTTTATTTTACTAATATATTTATGTTGTCTTCACATAAAGACTGTAAACATTAATAGAAACAGTATGTGCATGCGTGAGGTTTTCACAAAATGCACTACATAAGGTAAGTTTGTGTTTACTTTTCACATTTGGGAGACATCGGAAGAGCGTTAATGGTTCAATTACACAAAACCGTGCTATTTGGGTATTGATGCACTGTTTGGTTTCTTCTGTGTTTATATAGATAAAAACATTTATCGTGTTACAATGTGTGGTTCAATGGGAGTTTAAATGGATAGAAGACAAAGTGATACATTAATCACTGTATTTACTGTCCTGAACACATACGTAACACAAACATATTAGTTTGTAAAGACTCTCGATTCTCCTCTTGCGACAAAATGTTTGACATAAATACATATTGACATCCACTTTAACTTACAGTAGGAAAAATTGAGCGTTTAATTTGTATATTGTGCATCTCTCTTTGACCATTTTGGGGTAGTACAACTTTTGTCTAAATATTTTGATTGGCAGTTGCATAGTGCGGATTAATAGTTTGCGGTATTTCCTGTCTAAATTCAGAAAAGCATGTGTATGCATAACATTCGTTTGTTTGGAATCTTCACTTCAAAGCCGACGAAAATAGGACTTTTTTATTTGTTGTACTTTCTACACCTAGTAAAACATTAGAATTTGGTTGTTTGTTGTAGTGTAGTATTGTTCAATTCATACATCGAAAACGTAACAAAAGTCGATGTGTCTACTGTGGGAACTGTGCTTATATAATAGGCTGTTAATCAAACTTGACCAAGAAGAGCAAACGCGCTTCAAGGCCTTTTTTAGCCTCCGCATAAGTTTTACTCCACGTGCGCACGAAAAAAGGAGTCAGTACTTATATTTACAGTTTCTCTAAACACTGGAAAGCATGTCATGTTCTCTAACATATTCCGTTACTCTTCTCGGGGTGAAAACATGGACAAATTGGTGCACTTCTGTATATAATAACAAAGTGTTAGAAGCATTTTTAAAACAAAGCAAGAATGCAGTTCAATAGTATTATATTTGTTTTTAATAAATTTAACAAACATGCCGAAATCAAGAAATCTTGACAGTAGAGCTTGCTATTTCCATCAATCGGGACATCTTCTCTTACCTCTGAAATGTACAATAAGGTGGGAAACATAGCTGTATGATACAGTGTACCAATGTATATCCATGGTTTGTTATGATACCACGAAACAACGTTATGGGGTGTGTTAATGTCATGACAGTTGTGTTACATTTATCTAGGGCAACGTATCTGACACGATAAGTGATTTTTAGCAACTGTAGATTCCGTACATCTGATTTTTCTCATATAGAATTTATAATTTATCATTTATTTAAATACTTTAGGTGTAACCATGTAGGTGTGCCTAAGGTTAGTTAAACTTTTATATAAAGGAATTATCAACGAGAGCAATAAAGCAAAACAGCCACCTACAACATTGTTCTCTTTTAAACATATTATAAACATTAAAGATACAATCAATTTTTCATTTCTGCATGCCACTAAGACGCATTTTCGAATAAGACACCCGAACGAAATACATATTTAACGACCTATTATCAATAATTGTTATTGTACCTATTACATCAACTACGAATTATAATTTACATTAATTACAATTTTTGTTAATGTGTGTATGTAGAAATTGTATTTAAACTGAAGAAAGAGAAGCCCTCAGGAAACAAGGCCTAAATGAGAAAACAGCCTCGGTTTTATTGAAGCTGTTCATCAGTGGTAAAGATGCCACACCACTGACGCCCCCTAGCGCATAAGCGGAACTCCATTTTCAAATGTAAACAAACAGTCAATGGTCCCTGAGGACCAGAGAAATATGACAACACAATGATGAATTTCAATTCAAACATTTTATACCCGTATCAGTGGATGACAATTGCTGTCAACAAGTGTCTTGTTACGTGTATAACCCCGGCAACCGTTGTCGCAGTAACCCTGGCATAGAGTCCTCAGGTCGTTGTCTTTGCAGATACAAAGTTGTTTGTCTAATAATTCACAATGACTAATATCCGTCGGATCATCGCATTGGTTTAAAGATGGCGCAACTTGTGGTTGATCTAGACAAATGTAAAATAACAACAATTAGATAAGGCATGTAGAAATCAAATATTAATAAATACCTTACCTAGTTCATACGCTAGTGTGACCTCTTTTATGTTATCGCAAGTGTAAATGACTTTTAAAATAGTATATTTGTCACCTTAAAAATGTTAAAATACATGTATGTGACATATAGCTGAGAAATCTTACTCATTTAATTGAACAACAATTTATATAGATGGTGCAGAACGAAGCTGAATACATCGTATGATCTATCGAACAAGTTGGTTGTTACAGTAGGACCCTGCTACGAAATTTGACTTTTCGTTTCTTTAAATATACAATCTGTAGTTTCGACTACTTGTTAACTATACAAACCACAGTAGCCACATGATTTTCTACAGTATCGACGTCCGTCTTCAGGATTGCTACAGAGCAGATGTCTCACACTAACTGTCGAACAGTCCAGCAGATCATAACAGGTTCCTAAGATGCAATGTAACATATTGTATAATTTTGTATTATTAATTGTATTAGGCAGCTATTTAACGTTCATGTATCAGGATCCCGATCAACATATGCGTATTTGGATAAATACCGAACAATTTGTAATTGATGCTACTTATGTCGAAATATAAATCCGCATCCTTTAACAGCGTCCGGACAAATTGTTCAGTGAGCTGATGCGGACGACATACTGACATTATTTGTCAAGATAATAGAAAGATATTTACTGCGAATTTTCTCCAATGTTACACAACTGTTTTTTACATTATTGAAATAATGCTTTTGTGTTGTTGTTTTTCAATTAGCGAAACAAAAAATTGTTCTCTGCATATTAACAGTTCCATAGTATTGAGTACATTTTACAATAAATGCACGTCACGTTTTTAAGATTCCATCATAATAAAAGTTACATATTACAATGTTATTTTTATACTTTAAATGATAATACGATGTTTTAGTTACAGGTAAAAGTAAGATCCAAATAGAAATATACGATTGACGGAAACGGATATGTGGAATAAGGTGACCGCAATAAATCGGGACACTGATCCTGATTATACGAATCCTTATACATAAAAAGTAGCCGTTTGTCAGTTTATTATTTTCGGAATTTTTAACGAAATGGCATACAATCATGTACATATGTAAGCTTAAATAAACCTGTAGTTTTACAAAATAATCTGAGAAAAGGGATACGTTTTAATAAATGAAATGAATCACTATTCTTATAGTACTTTTTTATAAATTCCACAAAAACCCTTTAAATTCATACCAACATTTTAATATCGGTGAAAAAGTCAATATACCCTAAATGTTAGTCTTTACAAAATAGTATGTTAATCAATGCATTATTTCAGATTTTTATTTAATTTGTGTTAACTGATTCTTTATACTTTTGATTAAGTACAAAATGAGAAAAACAAGTAAACATTATACATGTTTAATAAACGTAAATCCCACATATAACAATACATACCGCACAGCCCACATGAGGCAGGACAGAACTTGGATGCTGCTACGGGTGTAATACAAATGACGGCCAGTGAACTGGGGTAGTTGCAAACGGCGTTTGGGTCATCAAAACAGACGGCTGCGAATAATTTCAAACGAAACGTCGTGCAATGCATGCCATAAATTTTAAAATTTCAATCTTAGACTACTGATTTTATAAGGTTTAATACAAAATTTATTATATACCATGAATTATCTAGAACATATGGACCTATGAAGCTCTATAAACGTTGTACTTATACTTAAATAGTACATTATTTTTGTTGCGCCCCATATTAAACGTGGCAGTATCTTATTTAGACATTTTCAGGACTCTAACATACCATGTATAGACTTTGCAAGTAAAACTACAATTATTTGTTTAAGCACTTATACAGCAAGATGCAGAAACAAAATTAGGGGACAAAAAAACTCACGTGTTGGCGAAGTAGTCGGTAATGTAGGTGCAGGTGTTGAAGATAAATCTGTAGTGTAAAACAATGCTAACATTAAAGAGTGTACATGTCTACAATATAAAACGTTAATCGGTAGTAGTATTGGTCATACCCCAACCCATTAAACATACCCCAACACATTAAAGCTTAATTGCAGCGTAATTCAACATTTTTATCATAAGCAACGTTCTACCCATTAGCAATGAATTTATTTACATGATGTATAAGGGTGTATTGTATATATCAACGCCTGAGACAATGTCATTAGAAAATGATTGATATGTGCTAAAATGTGCGTTGCAACTTACTAACACATCCTGAACCGCAGTCTTGTACAACCTCCGACGACGATCCCGGACAGCCTACTGACGAACATTCACGAGTGCGGGTCTTGAAGCACAGTGTGCTGAAGTATGAACATGACCACGACCCCCATTGTGACCAATGAGCTACAGTAGTTGTTGCCATGGTTGTTGTTGAAGTCGTCGTTGATGACGTTGACGTTGTTGTTTGTGTTGTAGTTGTTTTTGTTGTCGTGGAAGTTGATGTTGGTTCTGCAGTTAAGGAAACTGCATTTTGCGAGAAAACAATGGCGAAAAAACACCAAAAAGCATTTAAATCGTACCCATATATAAACTAATTATAAGAGGAATGGCTTAGTTCCAAGTTAAAAGTTATTGTGTTTAATTCTTATTACGCATATGTTTTTACTAGAAGCGTACTTGTTAACGTTGTTTGTCCATTGTTTTCGTCGCATCCATCATTACACAGTGTACTGTCACAGCATCGAGCACACTCACTATATGATGAGTACAATTTGCAGATCTGAAAACCCAACGTATTGACCAGTCGATCGTCAATGGACATATCCGCAACTGTCAATCATGATCATTTATTACAGTTATAAATTGGTCAATTTTTATCCAATTGATTAGGATAATATTGTCAGATGACAATATGACCTAGGTATTACCAAAGAAAAACCCCTTCACAGGCCATAATAATACACAAAGGTGGACCCTCACAACTGAATACATGACTCACCTGGTCGGTTTCACATTTGGACTGGTACATTCCCTCAGTGTTCCTATAGGTGAAACACTTCTGAAATGCAGATACGCGTTGTTTTAGTTAATTAACTCCATTCCGTTGTAGTTTCAAGTGTATGCTATGCAAGGTCAGTCTAACCAGGTGTTCGGTAAGTTCGAACTAAATTGAATTATATGAACTCGGTAATTCCAATTAAGGCAGTTGTAAGCTACTGGTATGAACACATGTATTCAGTTCTTAGGACGTATTACATATTACGTTGTGTTAATGTTTAAGGAAGCCTGTTTGTGGCTTTACTGATGTGCGTGATACTTAAAACAAATTAGATGGGTTAAGATATATTAGTTAATTACATAAACATATATGCATTATTAATATCGTAACATGATTATGTTAAAAAGCCGCATACACAAATAGGTCAGTACTTGATCTGAGAAATAGTCTTCAGAAAGCAGTGTGTGTGCTTCTGTAAGCATAACGTACCTTGTTACTGGCACACGTGGTGATCGTGCTACAGTTGCTGGGGTGAGCGACAGGATGGTCACATTCAAAACACACAGGTCCCTCATTACCGGTTGTATACCCTTTGTAAAATGGCGCTTGTTATTTTAAAACAAAGGATACAATTCAAAACGGACGTCAAATGAGTTTAATAAATGTTAAGGTCCTTAAGTTGTATTTTACAACTTTTATACAGGTGTATAAAAGCTTAATGATAACAAAGAAATATAAAAACATATTCAAAACTTAAAACAATGTAATCAGTAGGAGAAACGGTGCACTTGCTTTTAGATTATTCACGGTCATTATTGACATCACGTTGTTAATCGATTGCCAATAAGCGCAGATACAGTAATCAAGTAGAAACGAACGACCCAGTGTCATTTGACACCGCTGATTTGATAGTAGATAAGAAAACACTGGCCGCTTATGCGGCCAAAAAACAACGATCGGGAGGCATTTTTGCAGGCCGCTGGCCGCGGATGGGAGGTGACCGCTTAATTAAGTTATAAAATAGAAGGAAAATTGCAGGGAGCGTCACGAAATGGCCGTTAAGCCGAGGTGACCGCTTATTCAAGGTGACCGTTTGACCAGGTTCGACTGTAAGTGTAATTCTTTAGAAAATGTATATTAGGAAGCAGTTAGTGACTTGTGGAGCTGAAGGGGCTATTGCACGCTCACACGGAAACACAGAGTTGTGGGTTGTACGCCGTTATATAACCGAATATTTTAAACAAAGCGTTAAATCCCCCAAATCAAACTACAAAACGAACAAATATCTACGCCTTTACACCTTTTCTATATATGTACAAACCATGATTTCCGCATAGAGTCGCAGAGCAGAGATCGCCTCTACAACACTCGCTGCAAACCAGTATAGGAGCTCGTTTCCTTGCTGCAGGTGTAACACACAACTGTAAAATAAATCAGCAAACGTTTAATGGTTCGCTTCTATAGCTTTGAATCAAAACCGCGTTTTTGGCCGATTTATAATGGATGCAGTACCACCCAATGTAGTTGAACAAGGAAATATAATACGGATAAGGCGCCCGTTTTTATAATGAAAAACAATGTTTAAGTTTGCCGACTGCTTTATTTGGTGCACACGTTATGTTAATGAATATGTACAATCCTTAAGGCATAACCAGCTCTGTCGTAATAATACCTACCTCGTTTCTACGACAACCGGAACTGAAGCGTATGTCGCCTGTGTCCGTCACATACTCGTCGAGAAAGCAGACCTGAAACATAAAATGTGATATGGAATGTAAGTTTAGTTATTGAAGTGTTAATTTGTGGTGACGTGTGCAAAACATCTTTTTACAGTTAATCGTACAGTGTCACTTGTCACTTACGGTATCTGTTTAATCAAATACTATTTGAATTTGAGGATTCTGAATTGTAATGTGGCAGTAGAAGTAGTGTTGATGGTGGTGATGGTGGTACTGCTGCTGTTGTTGTAGATGTAGTTCTTGTGTGTATTGTTGTTGTTGCTGTTGAAGTCGTCGTCGCCGTTAAAAGTTTAATTTGTCAGTAATTCATACCTCGTTTTCAGCACACGTGACCATCTTATTCATGTCTGTTACTCGTACAATGTTGTCACCAAGAAGACATCGTGGCGGTGACAGGGCAGTAACACCTGCGTGGTTTAAAGGAAAAACACAATTGAGTACATGTGTATAGCACGAACTTTATCCCACTAGAATATATACAAGTTTGATTATACTTGTTTTAGAGTACACATTATAAAAATGAATCCATGCAGAAAGCTGTATTATATATACACGTATCATCTTAATGAATACAACGATTAAGCAACATGGTGTGTCATCATTATGTATTTATACGCGAAACGTGATAAATACACGATCCAGAGAATTACAAACACCATTTCCATGAACAAAAAACAAGTATCCATAATTAACAAAGTCACCATAATACGTAGTTAATTGTACATATTGTATACAGTAAAGTGGTATTCATTTGTTTTCAACTCGGCGTGCTGTCAGTTTAAAACTTTGTAAACGCGTATGTATTAAATGAGACTACGCATTAGGTACAAGAGAACACATTAGAAAAGGTGTTAATGTAAAAGAAAATGACATGGTTGACTTAGTATATGCTCGTTAACGGTAAAAAACGACACTTTGAGTGTTTGACAATAGTAACAATATTAAATGTTTTCTATTTGATAAACTCTAATGTACACACCTGTAATCACCCAAAGTGCGTGAAAGACACACACTGCCGCGACTATAAACAGTCCATAAAACATTTTGAATTAAAGTCCACCTTAAATAATAATATCGTTACACGACAGTGATCTTCATATCTGAACGCTCATATTGCACATGTTAGTGTCGAAGTAGTTGGCCTTATCGCAACATTTACAATGCCATTCAATTATCAACTTTCTGCACTGTCACGTTCTATAATACGAGGGTTGTTCAATTAATAGTATACATATTTGTTTTATTATGTTCATAGCTGTGTGTTTACTTCAGTTTGGAATAACATTTTTTTAGGTATAATGCCATACTATCACACGAAACTATGTGTCATTTTTTCTACCATAATGACATGATTTTTGCATTAACTTAACGTAAATTAGGTGTAAACTAGCTGTATGTTTTAATCTATTTTCTAAAAATGAATATCATAAATAGATCTCTAGATTTACTATTTTATATAATAGTAATATTAATAGTAATACTAATAATAGTTCAAAAAAATATAGTTTTTTACCTGAAACTGAGACTAAAAGATGTTTGTTTCAAGACTAGTGAGAAATCTATATTCTACATGTAAAAGTATGTGTTGTTTAATTTAATAAAAGGTAAATAATGCGTCATTTATTCCGTATAATAACGTTAGTGCGTATAATAACATTGTACAATTAAAGATCGCTCCTGTTTTATTTGTTTTATTCAAACACAACCCTTTACCATATATTTTTCATAACTCATTCCTTTAACAGAATAGGGCGTTTAAAACACGTACGAACTATAAATTAAACATTCACAGGACGAATAATACTTAAATGTTTATATTTTTCGTAGAACATACCCGCGTATCTTTCATTTATTGTGATTTTTATTAGTCAGGAAAATAACATTCTATATTAAAAATTTACCCAGAAGCAGTATTGTAACTAAAACTAAAATAAACTGCGTCACAGTGATATTTGTGCAATTTTAAACTCAATGAAACGGATGTATTATTATATTGTACTTTAAACAATTCCCGTTTACCATTCTACAATTTATTAAACATCATAATATAAATGAATGTACTTAATTTTATCTTTGAATAATGTTTGAGCTTGTTACATACATGAATTTCGAAAGACTTAAACAAGTTAACAGGCGTGAAATTCGCAAGTTGTTAGGACGCGCGTCTGTTACATTCGTATTGAAAGAAATGTGGAACATGTATAGCAACGTTTTAAAAATACATCACTTGAAACAAGAAATGTCTTTAAAAAAGACAAACGGCGTCGGATTAAAAAAGGGAAAAAAAATAACACGAGGCTAAGTACTTGTACATAAATCTTACACAGATGACAGAAAACTTAGAATGATTATTGTCAAAGATCATTGGACAGCTATTTTGGCCAACTGCGTTGAAAAGTAAGTGATGTCTTTCAATTCCATTAAGAAGATTTATTACTTGTGTAATGACAGGCAGGAAAAAAACTTAAATCTTATCTTGTACACAAAGCACATGCTCAAGTCAATAAAATTAAATGAAATTTTCAACTCAAAAGTTGTTGCGTTATATAATCTCTACTAGACAAATGAACTCGTGGTCGCAAACATGGGCAGCAATAAATATAATTGATTCATAAAAATAAATGTTTTTATTGTTCCAAGTTATAATTTATTTAATTACTTATAATAGTGGAATTTAACCTCTTAGATTTAATTAAATTTCAGAGTTACATATACAGCACAAACTTATTTCATGACTCACAAAGTGTAAACCCCGGAATTTGGACGTAGTTAGGCTAACCTAATAATTATCGGGAATTATGTCGGACTTTTTACTATAAACCGATTCGCATCTGGAGACGTCATTCGTTTTATCCATAAAATATTTTGTTTGACACGTAACGGTTTATTGTTTCAATATAAAACACTTTAGAAAGCAATACCCCAAACATTTAATCTACGAACGAAGCAAACGTTCGTAAAACACATGCATTACAATAGTGTGGCCTTTATTTTTTCGCGCGTATCAGTTTCATCTAATCGAAAACGGGATTTTCTCTGTTTCCCTACACGTCATTTTCAGTGCTTATGAAATCATCCAATAGAAAGGCCGATTTTTGAAATCCCAGACAGACGTCATTATACAGAAATGTAGGTCAAAAGTGAGCTTAGACAGCTACGCCGAAAAAAGGCAATCATAAATAAGTGCATAGATTTTCTTTCAACATGGTGCGCGATAAAAACAACTTCACGAACGATATACAGTCATGTACTGCGATGTGTCATAACAGACGTTACCTTGCCGTTGCTGCAAACTTTGGCCGACTTTAGCTTCATTTAGTAAACAATGAAGCGGAGAGAGATGATCAAAAGGAAATTTTGCCGTTAAGTAACCGCCCGGGAACATGAAAGCCATTTCAAAATGCAATGTTCGACCCTGTAAAACGGTACACTATTTACAATTGTGAGAATTCAAAAAATAATACTTAAAGTCACCAGATAACGGTTTGGGCATTAACATGGTAAAAAATCTAAACTATCGCTAAAAGTTTAAATAACTGCGTAATAGAGCATAAACCAGAGGTACCATTTGCTAGTTTTGAAGAAAAATGTGCACACACCAGGATATTATACCATTCATCATGAGGGGAAATCATTTCTTGTCCACGGACACAAAATGGATTTACCTCATATCACATGCATTTTTCATCTTTTAAAATATGTAGTCAAATTTTTTAGTGTCATACATTTTACCTCACATTTCTTTGCTAAGACTCTTAATTAAATCATATTTTATGATAAGTACTTTTCAACCCAATTTTCTGTGCTCTGGTGCCTTTAAATCCATCATGACGAGCTACATGATTACATATGTAATACATTTCCTTACAAACGAAGTAAACTCAACACGGTATTCGTACATAAATCACAATGCAATCCGGTGAGGCTACACAATTAATGGCGTTCTCAAAGCAATGGAATTTAAAGACGTTTAGGTGTGTTTATTATAAGTTGTTGAAGTTTAGTCAATTGTGGTACATGCGTTATCATGTTTACTTGTTGACTTCCTACTAATCGAAGATATTTAAGGTGGAAACTTATCATAGCTAGTCGCAAATTAAAACATTCCATTGCTAAGATTTGGTTTCTGACGCTGATAAAGGTTTTAACACACTGAAATATTTCTTAATAACTTATGTTATATATATGTGTAACCAGACATTTTCGCGCAGTATACATTTAGCATACACGTTAAGTTTGTATAGGTACGCTCGGTATATGATTCGCACCTTTTTCATACATTGAAACACATGTACATTCGCTCATTGTTTTCTATAAAAATATTTATGCCGATTAATATCAATGGCCCGATAGGGTATGTCACGTGAGGCACAAGAACGTGGATCAGACAGCTCAATGTCCATTAACCAATAGAAATGAACTTCGTATTTGAGATTTACTCTTAGAAAACAGTACTGAAGCTTTACAATGAATAATATTCTGGGGTTAATAGTTCTAATAATATTGCGAATAAAGAGTTAATCATATCCATAAACACTTTAAAATGTAAATACAAGGATTGTATTTGTCTGTGCGCACATTGTGTAGAGAGGGTTTGACAATTTAAAGGGAAGTGCTTACAGGCTTCAGATCCTTCAAATGACAGCCCGCCCAAAATGGAGGATTGACAGACCTGCTTTGTTGGGCTACCTTTTGTATTCACTTTTCAATCATGTCTATGCAAATAGCTACCACCATCTCCTAGTCCGATATGTGGTCAGTACAATTTTAGTCAAGGTCGGGGTTACGTATTGCGTATTGCAAAATACTGAAGCGCCCACCACACATGACTAACCAGGTTCTTTCACGTGCCTAATGTATAGCACTGATACACGGGAAAATTGTTCACGGGAAGAACGAGTACATACATATATCTCCATTTAGTAATGGATAGTTTGAGTGAGGGGGATCGTACTCGCTATTCGTGGGTCGGAAGTCAAGTATTTTACCCTGAGCCGAATTCCCTCCCTATTTATAAATTTAATGGAGCAATATGGCTTTTAAATTATATTAAATACTCAGTAAAGCGATGCGTAAATTGTGTAGACCAGAGAAGTAGGATGGACTGTCGATAGGTCATTTTCCAACCTCCATCTAAGCGTAAAGTTTACTGTGCGCAAGCTATACAGCAATAAATACTTAAACGTTGGTAAAATGTTCGCTTTAGTTGTGAACCGCGCTATCGTCGTAGCGATAACATCACGAAAATTATACAACCGCAGACATTATTTATTTATCAAGTGATTACTTAGCCTCATGTCTTTGATATTGGTTGGACAATAGGTACTTGCAAAAGAGAAATGTTGCAGAACTTACGCACACACTTATAGGATGGTCGAACTTTGATCTAAGTATAGTTGCGTAAAAATATAGGCATATTCGTGATAGGACCTTACCGTGTTTTAGTGTATTGAAGTGGAGCATAATATAATAATTTAAAATAAATGGGTGGTAAAAAAAGACTTCATCATGACGGAATTTTTCAGAACTCTACCTCTTGCATTGAGCGTAATAGTTGGTATGGGATTTTTGTATTTTTATGTAGTAATACATGTATGTAGTAATCAATTTCGTGTAATATGTTTGAATCCAATTGATAAGGATTATAGAAATATAATACATTTCAAAGCAACAACAAACTAGCAATAACATGTACGAAATCAAGATAACCACTTCATATGTTACTTTTTTTTATAAATATAACACATAGTAAAACAATCGCAAACTTTTTTAAATATGCCATTACATTTAAAACAATTCTATGTTTCGTATTATGTAGTCAAGGTGTTTTTTCAAATAAAATAACCGTGAATACCATTGTTACAATATAGCTTTTGGCGCTTCACAACAAACTTCGCCCGATAACAGAGGGACACAATTTATACTCATGTTTATGGAAAACCTGCGCTTGGGAGCCCAGGTTTTTGACCTGGAATTGTATTGCACGACGCAGGAAAAGACGACAGTTAACGTACATGTCATTACTCCTTTGTGGTCAACGCCACGTGTGAATAAAACGTTTACTGTGGTAGACACACAAGTAGAAAAAGTAATAATTGACTCCTCGCTACGAATGACTGGCAGCAGTATAAGCGATAAGGGCATTAGCGTTACGGCGGACGCTGAAATCGCGTGTTACGGCGCAAACAAAGAGACGTTATCGAA
>Ga0224511_10000909_pt1 | contig 16233 bp, 6 predicted proteins | sample SF_May12_sed_USG_2_FD_169988 | JGI IMG/M metagenome (GOLD analysis project Ga0224511, IMG submission 169988) | Sediment microbial communities from San Francisco Bay, California, United States - SF_May12_sed_USGS_8_1 | ecosystem: Environmental > Aquatic > Marine > Sediment | place: USA...
TTTCACATGGACTGTAACTAGTATTTATTTCAGTATATTGATATAGAAAAATGAACTGATTTAACAAAATAAGTGCACACAAGATTTTCCCAAAATGGACCATATTATCGATACAAAAATTCCCAAACTGGGCATTTAAGTCGATAAAAATTCCCAAAATGACCAGACTCCTTTTCCCAAAATAGGCAGAAAAACCCCTGAATAATAATCATATCGGATACAAATGTGGAGGTTGTTTGCTGCAAAATTTTATTGAATTAAATTTACGACCGACGGACCGTCAGAGTGACTCCTATGTATCCCTCCCAAATTTTAATTGGGGTGGTATACTGATTTCATAATTTGCCATGTAGTAATACAAATACTTAATAGCTGACTAAAGGCAATCATGTTCCTTGCCAGAAAAACTCTGTCAAAATTCCCCTTTTCATAAAAAAGCGACAACAACAAATAGGAAGTGTTTTAAGAAAATCCTAAAGAATAGGTCTATAAAAACGAGGCAAAATTAGGAACGCTGGACATCCTTCTAAGTAAAAGTCAGTACTCAATGCGGGATTGCTGGTGATAAAGACATAGCTGAGCATGGCAATAAGGAGTTGCCACTTACATGTTCCTTACTGAACATAGCAATGAGAAGTTGCAAGTTTCCCGGACACACCTAAACACGGCAATGAGTAGCTGTACATAACCTGGCAATATCTGATACCTGAACATTGCACTAACAAGTTGCTAATAATCCGGCCATTTTGGAAAATTGCAATGCGGAGCTACCGCTAACCTAGCTACATGTATCCCTATGCATGGCAATGAGTAATTGCCAATAACCTGACAGTACCTGACATGATAATAAGAAGCTGCCAAACTCTGGCCAAAAGTGATCATGACTATAAGGAGCTGCTAATGACCTGGACCTAAATGAACATTGCAATTAGGAACTGCTTATAACCTGGTCATACACGAACATGTCAATGGAATGCTGCCAGTAACCTGGCCTAACCTGAACATGGCAATGAGAAGGTTGACGAGAAGGATGTTAGTGAAGAGGAGGTAGACAGCGGCCATGATAGGAACCATCTCGTTCTTTTCCGGGCACCGGTCCTCTCCGCCATTAGCTCGCCAGATCATCTCGTTATTCTCACAGGTTTGTAGAGTTTCTCCTATTAGAGAAGAAACATTTTCACTCAATCTGACAGTGTCGTGAACTTCACAAAATTGTTCCATGATAATTCTCTTCACAAAATTGTTTCATGTGAATTCTTAATAGCAATTTTGTTACGTTTCTTCTCTTTCTAACAAAAATATGTGACATATTGCTCCTTATAGATTTCTCGGCATTGTATCTAAAGGTCCCACCTAGTTACCTATATAATGATATGCTTTTACTATCTTTTCCAACAAAACCTCATTCTAACAGTTTTGAAAGTAAAACTGAAAAAAATAATTTGGAATTGTTTTAAAAACCAAGGTTCTTCACTTGCTAAAAATAATAAGATCTACCGACACTCTACCGGTATTTCGGCCCCAGGTCATTGTGATTTCCTCCCTATGGCAAAAAGTGACCAAATATTAACGTCAAAATACTAAATATTAATGGTCTAGGCACCGTGCTTTCAGACACTTGGACTTTTAAAATGTAATTTCAAAACTAATTTATGATTCTTAGACATACGTCTGCAACCATTTAATACCATTTGAACAACTAACGCAATATACACTCCAATAAACATTCCTGTAAAAATCAAATTGGCCCAAGTAAAAGTGTATAAGCACCACGACGAACGATTGAAATGGCTTAACATGAGCACTTTATATTTGTGCTCAGGTGAGCTTATATAAACCACTGTCAAATTACTGATTTTAAACTAATTTAAAGTCAGCAATATCCATACCCTCTATGTCCTCCAAGAAGAGCTCGCCATACATCTGCCAGTACGGAATGTAGACTAGGGACTTCAGCAGGCGCCAATTTGGCACAGAGTTCGGGAACAGATTCGCCTGGTACATGATGCCAAAAGTCAGCAGGAACACGAGGAAGATGCCCAGAAAAAACAACAGATCAAGCAACTGAAAAAAGTAAAACGTCAAATTGGTCAACAGTTACTGAAATCAGACATGCTATCAAAATGCTAAACCTAAATTTGGTCAAGAATATTAAATTCTTCAAATATTTTTTTTAGAAATAAAGAACACAACTGATGCATTCTATACATATATTGACGACGTCACTACGTTAAAGGTGTCTTAATAAAACAACGCTGATTATTCTCCTAATTATATCGGGCATTTACTAAAGAAAAACTAATATGTTTGCTTTGTACAATTGTTTCACCTCACCCCACACACAAAACGGCATACAAAAAGCTTTATGTATTTCAAGACGCGAACTGTTACAAACGCACGTTACAAATAAAACTTACGATAACATCATTTCTTATGACTCGACACAGAACAGAGTAACAGTACACAACCAACACATCAACCACTCGCAATTAGGACAAAGCTCTCTCTCTCTCTCTCTCTCTCTCTCTCTCTCTCTCTCTCTCTCTCTCTCTCTCTCTCTCTCTCTCTCTCTGAACATCTCGACAAATGTACATAAAAAACCAATATATAAAATATTTTCATTCTACAAACTTCAGCTGGGCGACAAGATCAAAAGAAGAATTAAAGACAAACATATTATATCAATTCTTTCTAGCCCGAACTCAAAAGCAGTGGACCATAACCGCAAATATATATGCATATTTGCGTCGTGTGACGTCGTCAAACTGCGGCGTACAGACGATAGTGGTTGCATATATGTTGTTGTAGCTTTACTATAGTCCTATGTATTTGATACTATTTTTCAGTTTTGTCCCTGCATATTTTATATTTTCAGCGATATAGAATTTGTTCTGATCACACGTCAATTTATTTGCTGTCTTACTTGTCCAAGAACTTTACGAACACATCTCGTACAATGTAATGCATGAGTCTGTCAACTCACCATCTGTTGTATCATAATGACCTTCGGGCCGATGTTTATCCAGACAAAAAACACCTGCACGAAGCGTAGAGAAAACACTGCCGCTGTGATGCTGCAACAAGAAAATCAAATGGAATTAAGCTCAATGGTGATGATGTCCCGATCGTTGTTATGCTATATTTTTATAGCGCAAACAGTTCTGAGTGCAAATAATGTAGCTCGAGCCAGTAATAAACAACTGATGAACAGAAAACCGAAATAGAACGAAATGACAAAAAGTTTTAGTCATAACAGATAGCTTGAACGACAAATTAGTTACATAAATAAAACAGGTTGATATGTTATCCTCAAAACCTGTGTAAACATAGAAAAGGCAGAGAAGTTGTAAAAGAAAATAAAATCTTATGTTAATGGTACGTACATAATTATATTATTTATAAACAAGAACATAACTTCAATGTACAGAGACATTTGTCATTTGATTGACCATATATTTTTATCTAGACCAACCAATAGCCTATCAATTTACAAGTATTGTTGCAAGCTTAATTAAGCTTAAACCTAGCGATAAAACATGGAGTCTGACCTATAGAAAACTCTGACGTAAACGAACTGCTCGCCACCAAGTATGAACCTCAAAATGACGGAGGTAACGAAAATGAGGTACATTATCAGATCAAACCAATTCCATTTGGATGCAAACCAATCCTTCATCTGGTCTTTAAAACGTGACTGCTTGCCATTAGCAAACATCTAAAAAAGAGACTAAAAATATTATTTTGTATAGTTTTTTTATTACGGCTGTTACGAATACAAAAGTTGTTTTCAGATTCGGATCCGAACCAAAATGAGGTTTCTTGCAGAATTCAGGATCCTGATCCTATAATTCATAAAAATGAATATAATAGTAACAAAAAATTATATTGCATTTAAGTGTAAATAACATAAATATCATATTTGAATAAATATGTATTCATTACACTAATAAAATGTATTATCATATCAATAAATCAGTTACAGTATGACTGTACAGTTTGCACCGAACTTTTTTATTTATAAGGCAATATACTAGTTATTATATATGCATTTAAACTCTATAACGACAGACTGTCTATCTTTGGTATTACCTTATAATTTAATGTGCAATAACGTGGAACTGAAAAATTTCCTTCTACAGAATTTAAAAGTTAAAGTACTTAAATATTTTGAAGACATTGGGAATTCGATTTTCATAGCCAAATTTGCCAGATACAATTGTAAGTCGTGTACTATTATAAGACAAAGAAATGGACCCTGGTCTTGTACATACTTTATAATATTATGTGTATTGAATAATTCATTTAAAAGCCTATATGGACGGTAACATGAACAATGCATAATGAATGTATGTGCAATTTAACCATTTAACAGGTCCAATATGTCATACTATTTGTGTTATATGATTATAGGTATTATGGTACTTAATAATTTACCATGAATTATTAAATTGGTGTAATCATATTATCTCATTCATGTTTAAAAGTGCCATGAAACAAAATAACCAACTAATATAATACAAAATAATTTATAAATGACTACCAAAGAAATCAGTAAAGAAAGGCTCATTTGTATTGATTCTAATAAATAAATAAATAAATAAATAAATAAATAAATAAAAAAATAAAAAAATAAATAAATAAATAAATAAATATTTGTTACATGCAAAAACTGGTTCTGGCTACAGACTGTTACTATTATAATATCTGGATCCGAAAAGGAAGAGTGGATTCGGACACGCAAATCCCAAGTTGGATCACGTATTTGCGGATCATTCGGGTACCTATTACAGCCCTATTAGTCGATGGGCCAGAAGGATAAATCGACCCCCGGTAGGATTTTTGTAGACCCACATATTTTAGTAGTATGGACACTGGTATTTTATAATCTGGTTGTTGGATGGAAAATCGACGCTGGGTGAAGGCACAATAAACTCGTTTCCTTGGCAACCCATGCGATTTAAATGAAGAACTGCAATGCATTACGGTGTCATATCTTGGCTATATTTAAATTTGGGTGTATTCAAATGAACGCAACTTGGGTCTAAATAATAAGGAATGTTTAGAAATATGTTGAAATAAATTTCAGTTGATTACCTAATTTGCATAATTATGAATATTAATTAAAAGTTGAAATAATTCGTTATATTTCTAAACAAATACACATTTTGTTGCATGCATATAAGCTATGCATCAACTAAATGTCTTATTTTGTATCAAACCGATTGTTACAGATATGAGCTGCAAATAATTACAAAATTTGTGCAAAACAAAGCCTATTTAATAGCTTAAATTGACAAAATTATGGAAAGTGCCGCAATTCCGGAAGCGACACAAATTCGGATAATGCATAAAAGATTAATGATGAGCGTAATTTTATTAATTCTTTTGAAATTTTGCCCCACTAAAGTTTTGAAATCATAATAATAATAACAAAATAATAATAATAATAACAATAATAATAATAATAATAATAATAATAATAATAATAATAATAATAATAATAATAATAAATGTTACTTTTATTTCTTAGTGCTGGCCGTTTGAGTTGCTTCATAATAAATAAAAAATAAATAAAAACGTTGTTTGCGACGATTAATCAATTAATACATATGAGTTTTTAAATTTGGGTCAAGATTATATGTTGATTTTTTTCTGCTTATAAAATAATAATAAAACAACCAAATTGATTTCTTGTTTAGTATAGCAAAAGAAAACTGATCCATTCAAATGTTGTTCTGTGCAATATGTACTTGTTTCTCCTGTTTTATATAGCAAAACTAAACTTCTGTCATAGCTATTTTGTTAAAAACAAGCTTTAGATATGATTAGTACTCTTTCTTTTTACATATTTAAGTAATTAAAAAAACTTTTAAAACCTTCGCTTGAAATTGAATCTTGCACTAGCGGTTTTCAGAACTATATTACCATAGAAGTGTCGTTTCGTCAAATGATATCTTGATATTCAAAAAACGTTTAATCATATTCTCTTTGACAGTAAACAACTTGTTAAGTTATTTTGTTTTGGTCCCTTTGTATACCTTAACTTGCTAAGTTGAGTAACCTCCGACTTCATGCTTAGAGTCTAGCGCACACCGACCTAAAACTTGTTATAAGATAGCATACTGGCTTTTTATTGTATAGTGTGGCATCATTCATTACTACTGATAAACAGCTTCAATAAAACCGAGGCTGCAGTTTTCTCGTGCAAGCTATGCTTCCTGAAGGCTTTCACTTTCATCAGTTTTTCTGAACTAGAATTAACATTACATTGACAATGAATCATTTTCAACATCAACCTTCATTATAGCGTTTTTTAATTATGTTGCAGACATATTAAAATATGGAAGTTCTATCGAACACAAAATAACCACTAACGGGCACTAGACAGTCCCTGTTGGCTGCAACAATACATTATTTTGTATTACAGCAAGAAACACTGCAGCTTTATATGTGTTGTGGCCACATAAGGTTGGTTAAAGAGCCAATTAATACGACTCCGGTCCATTTATTGTGTTCATACTGATTAACCAACCCACACACCAGAACACTTTTTATCAGTGGACAAACGTTCACCAACATACACTCTTAATGTCAGGTTTAAGAATATATATTTTGTCCACCTGCTTTTAAAGATGAGCCAAGCGCCAACAGGCAACACCAACCAACTTTAGAGTTCCAAACAAATCCGAATTATTTGAAAATAAGCCTACTATGCACATTGTACACATCGCGCAGTACCAAATGTTGGAATTGCCATTTTCTGGAAATCCTCGTCCCTCAAATGACTTCAACGATATTAATAATAGTAAAAAGTTAACAAGAATGTCAACTGATTTTGAAGTCACAAATGATCAACATTATATGAGTGTCCTTATGCAATTCGGTTAGACAATAACAATTGAGGCCCTTAACTTATTCTAGTCAGTCAACAACTTAATAAAGCACAAAATCAACTCTACACGTGAAAGTTCCTTGACAACTGTTACATTTCAGATCGACTAGATGAAACGCATTGTTAAAGCACGCGTGGAGTCCTTCGGACTCCACACACTTTATCCAGCCCTAATGACGTTCATCTCTCGGTGAACTTATCAAACAAGAAATTTATTCCTTAAATGTATAATCTGCATGAGAATCTAAGCTATATGTTACAAAACTATTTAAATATAACAATATTTAAGCTGATACACTGAGAGAATATGAAGGGTTTAGAAAGGGTTTAGCTTCCAGGGGCAGATAATCAATAACGCTTTGCAGAGTTATCCAGCGTCCGTTTAACATTCAACAAGTGGATTCCTGTAGACACAACATTAAGCTACAATATGATTTAGGTCTTATAAAATCCCACCAAGGGGGACCTATATGGTCCTGGTAGCCCACAAACTATATTGTATAAAAATATTATTTGCTCGCCATTGGCTATCAAGTAAAATATTATCCAATATATTTGCGGTCCAAAATGTTGCATACTAAGCAGACAGGTTAAAGGCACCATTGAAAAAAAACACTAACTAGAGTTCCGCATGTCGGAGCATTATACGTCTTAAGGATATGCCGTTCGATAAATCAGTGGTGAAAACTTTACTTGAATTGAACCTCTGCATTCATATGTTCATCTACTGACCGTGACCAGTCTTCCTACCAAGTACAATGACTGTCACTCATAAACTTTTCAAGATAATGAGCAGACACGGTTTTTGCATAATGGTACTCTGACCTTGACCTTTGACATAGTGACCTCAAAATTTATAGGGGTCATTCACTGACCATGACCAATCTTCGTACTAAGTAGAATGACTGTCACTCAAAAACTTTTTTAAGATATTGAGCGGACAGGGTTTTTGCATAAAAGCTACTGTGACCTTGACCTTTGCCCTAGTAACGTCAAAATTTTAAGGGGTCATCTACTTAGTATAACCAATCGTCCTACTAAGTATAATGACTGTCACTTATAAACTCTTCAAGATATTGAGCGGACACAATGTTTTTTGCGTTGAATGCTTCTGTGACATTGACCTTTGACCTAGTGACCTCAAAATTTATAAGGGTCATCTACTGACCATGATCAATCTATCTCCCAAGTACCATGACTGTCACTCAAAAACCTTTAAAGATATTGAGCGGACATGATGTGGCTAACGGACGGACGGACAGACGGACGCCATACCAAAATACGTCCGAAGTTTCACTTCGGGCGTATAAAAAAGAGATGTTGTAAACATTAGACTTGAATATTTTGTGTTTTTGTTTTTATCTCCAATCATTATTTCCGCGTTTGTACGGTCAATAGTTCTTTTAGGGAGTTAAACGCTGCAGCAAGCTACACATTTACTCCGTGTTTACTGGAAAAGGAAAATAATATAAAGAATTTACACTATATTCAGGCTTCTTAGAATAGAAATCGAATGATAGAAAACCATTATAGTTATAATTATACATGTAATTCTACAATGGTGTTTGCATTTACCTGTCGGCATTCTTCTATGAACATGGTGAATGTCCAGCCCCAAAGAACATACTCAATGTGCGATGTTCTTTCCTGCAGATCCACTAGCACGAAGTATGAGAACAGCGCCAGGAACACTAGGTAAGAAGCCTAGTGGATATATAAAATAGAATAATTACAAATGTAGTTACTCAATTATATCGAGCTTTACAGAACATTTATACCTCTATCAGACATTTGAACAGAATATATATATAATTGTTTTTAGCCGCCACACAGGCACTAAACACCAGCTGTAGTTCCAACTAACCGAGGCTGCTGTTTTCTCGTGCATGCTATGCTTCCTGAGGGCTTTCCCTTTCATTGGTTTAAGTATGGTTTGGAACTTGTGATTGAAGACATGAAAAGATTTTTAGAAATTGTATTTGAATTTTACATAATTTTTTAAAACCTATTTTCTAATTCCGTGTCATACTGAACAAACACACCACAACTGACTCAACAAACACATACTATAAACATTATGGTTTACTCACTGTGTTCATGATAAACACAGACACCGGAGCCGTGTAAAGGCAGTAAAAGGCGTTCCGGATACCGATGTCGCTCGGCTTTTCTTCCCAAAACGGCTTAACATTTAACAGCTTTTTCTGGGGAGTGGGCTTGTGTTTCAGCTTGAAGCTGCCTTTCTTCTCGCCTGACTATGGTTCAAAGGTGAAAGCAAAAAGTCAATAACATTTAAATAAGAAAAAGCTTGTTTATGGTTTGATAAAAATACATAATTTTATGACTTGTGTATTCCTCGAAGTCCATTACAGAGCTATTAACCTAAATGTTAAACACTAGTACGGGGCCAATTTTGACGCTGTGATGTTATATAGTAAATATGACGGTTATTGGCCTTATGTTTTTAGACAGGCATCCTTTTTTCTAAAAACTATTTTCTGACTGCGTGTTCTACATATGCAACCTGCCGGAACAATTATAAAAAATAAATAAAGGTTCTCTAAAGGATCATTTGTAAAACTGTGTAGTTTTAAGATGCAAGGTCTGTATCTTTATACCCTTATAATCGGTCAAAAATCTTGCAATATCTTAAGTATACTAAATAAATTAAAATTGTAAAATGAATTGCAAACTTTTGTGACAAATAATGTGATTTTGACAAAAAAGTAAAAACACAACAACAACAAAACAAAAAATAAAACATAAAAACCCTTGCCGGAGACGGGGATTGAACCCGGGACCTCTTGCACCCAAAGCGGATGCGTTACCATTGCACCACAAGGTTTGTTCATTAAATAACCACACGGCTGCTTTCGGTAACGAAAACAATCATGTATCCCCCGATATTTCACTGGATGAAAACAATTGTTTTAACATGAAACACAAACTAGAGCTATCATTTTTTTCAAAATGGTAGTCAGAGTATTTGAACTTGGTAAATGGCCTAAGTCATACAATACTTAGCTTTAAACAATGACCTTGACCTAGAACCGACATGGTTAAACATACCCATAGCAAATTGACTCATTATATTTGAAATTTGTGCAGAGTTATTTATTAATTGAATCAGAGGTTCAAAAGATAGAGAATAGGCATAACGGTGTGTTTAAACTTGAACTATGACCTTGACACTGAAGTGACCTTTGTGAATTATGCATACTGCACATCGTCTTCTGGTACTTAGCATTTGTGCCAAGTCATTTCAATTTGTCACCAATCCAACGATGCCACACAACTGACGCCTCTAGCGCAAGTGCAGAACTCAAAATTCAAATGTTAACAGCATACAAGCCATAGTCCCCGAGAACCAGAAAATATAACTGCACAATATAACAGACAAAAATAAATCTGTTAAATTGCTTAGCCCGCAATTTCGGCTTTGTTTATTTATGTTTTGACCTATTCGTTCAAGCAATTAAATAGCTTGACGACAAACGAAAAAAGATGATAAAGTAAAAATGTTGGCACAAGACGATTAACGGTCAACGAACAACGACGGAAACCGGACGTCGAACGCGTAACAATTTTTTTACTATAAGTACTACGAGCTAAAGGAGCTATACGTTTGACAATTGTTGTATTTACAAGAAAGTTCTTATCAAAAAGAAACGGACAGTTTTCCATGGAGGTCTTATACTTGACAGAAAAATTACTGCGTATAATATTTTTTTCAACTGGAAAAAACAGGAAGAATAAATCTTATAAAATGCAATGAATAAAAATTACTTTTCAGAACATATTATGCATTTAAACTGTTATTTAAAGCAAGTAGCATAATTAAATTAAATGTGTTGACCTCAAAGATACCAGTGATGACATCAATTTTATCATGTCCATAAATCAACTGAAAACCGTTCCCTTTCATCAGTGTGATAATGGGGATGCAAAACGGCAGGGCCAATGTCAGGCAAATCTAAAAATAGAGAAATAAGTCAATGACAAGAATAAAACGAAACATATTGAAAGCTTATTTTACTTCTGCGCATTTTGGAAAACTAATACAGTGTTGCAATATAGTATCTGTGTTTTGCCACAAAGTCCACTGCTCCTGTTTTTAAAAAGTTAATGAAAACGATCACACAAATATATGCGTAGGGATTTCGCAAATAACAAGATGCCACATTTGACATTAAAAATGCGTCTACAGGACACAACTTTATCCCACTAATCCATGGCTAAATGGTCTCGTGATACAGTCATGTACATGTACTTTGAATCAATCTTGAATCGTTATACGAGCGTATTTATCACAAATCAATACTCTAGATGTACAACTACACAGGTAAATCAAAGTGTAACCTGTTAAGTTACATGACACTACTGACTACGTCAAATACTTACTAATAAGTTACAATTGTTTTCTACATTTTAGTACATGACGGTGTCCCAAACAGTCTGGGCGTTAATTTTTTTTAGACTATAGTCCTTCGGGCTATTTAAATTAACATTTCCATAGCCCGAATGAAATTTCAATAGCCCAAACTTTTTGTGTGGTCATAATTCATACAAATCATATTACAAATGAGTTGACTTGCACTTATTTTAATCTTTCTTGTGTTTTGTTACGAACACATAACTCCAAAATCAGTTTTTATGTTAAGTTGTTTCTTTATTTAGTATTTTACTTCAAAATTTAAATCGACTGGTCGGGCTACCTTGCATACGATTCTAATCGACCGACAGGCCTTTTACTCGACTCGGGCTTCGGGCTTATAGACTAATTCGCAGACTGGTCCCAAACAAAACGAAATTATTCCACACTCGAAACTCCAAGTTCAGAACTCTTAAATTTATACTAATCTTATAAAAACAAAGTGAACGCAAATAACATCAGTGCATAATAAATAATTTCCCTTTTTTGATTTTATTGACAACAACTGTTTAATATTTTCGAAATCGATCGTGTCTAGAGGCACGTGACATATGCCACTCAACCTATAGTTTTACCTTTAAAAGTTCTCTCCATTTTCAATAAAATTTATTTGAATTTATATTGTTGTTGTTTACGTCTGTGGCAGTGTATTTGTTATATATTTTTGTTACACGAATTGGACTGTATGACTTTATTGCAACATCGATATCCATTTTAATGTCTTATTTAATCAAAATAAACACATTTCCATTTCCATCGTTTAATGAGTTTATTAATTTAACAAATTTATAAGTTGTCTACATGTAAATCCAATGGAATTAGTATTGTAATCCAAAATGTTCTAAAATGTTTTGACATAAATGACATAAAGCGTTCCTTATATAGTTTAGATGTGCGCCGTTCAATATGGCAATTGAACATCTCTTCAATTTATATTAGAGAAGAAAACGGTTCTTGGTTTGAGCGGCACCATGAAATAGATCACGTAATTCGTAACAACTTCCGTTTTGATATTCAATTTGTATACTTTTGATGTTCTTGTTGGTGAAAATAATTAAAAGTGTTATTGAGCTTTTTCGTGTATGTTTTAAAAGGGTATTGGTTTGATATTGGTTTGATATCAAAATATATGTACTCGTAGTGACTGTTGCGGTGCTCTTCTTGTGAACTCTTACATATATTTCAGTATCAATTTAAATTGATTTGTTAAAAGAGAAAATGTTGCAAACAATGTAGAAAGGTCAAGTTCGAGGGCACCATGACACAAACAAAACACCTAGAAGAGCACGAAAACACGCAGAACAACGAGGCGTAACAAACGGAATAGAATATTTTGTGTTTGTTGTGTTTATCTTATGTTATCCACTTTTATTTACATTATATATTTATTAAAAAGATTTCTCCAAAAAATTGGGTTACCGCCTTCGTACGGTCAGTGACTTTCATCCAGGATTTATACCAGTTTTAAGCTATAGCAAACATTACACTTACTACATGTAGCTATGCCAATCCAATACGCATCGAAATTCAACCACAAACGTGCTAATTTTAGGTGTATTTTAAACAGTTGATTATGCTGTTAAAACGTAAGATTTTTTTAAAGTTTTCTTTTTCTGTGCGCTACAGCAAAGAGTCTGCGAATCCCAGAATTTCATATAAACGCAGTTAATTTGCCATTATGCTCGTGGTTGAAAATTCAGCAGATTTTATCGAGCATCGTCGAGTACACTAATGCCAGTGATGTTGTTTGGTCAATTCGCATGTGTTACATCCAAATATTATGAAATTTTACACGTACAGCCCCGTACTCTCTCCAAATCATAACATTAGTCAATCTGAACTCCTAAATCGCAAATAATTATTGAGTAAGTAGATGAAATGATCAAGCACAGAGTTCCGTATTAATGGTTTTGTTTTGGCCGCGACAACTCGTGTTCGATACCAGGTTTTAATACATTGTGCTTGGTTTTTATGAGTCAATTATGGTCTGTTTTACGTATAAAATTCTGTTTTGTCTCTTAGACAATTAAGTTGCTCATGTTTAAATGATTAAAACTTTAAAACAAATGATTATTCTTCTATACAATGAGTTGTTTTTATTGCATTTAAATGTCATTGAACGAAATTATAGAAGAAAACCCTGCTTAATTTGTATTTTCCATGATAGCTTTAAAGAGATTGACTTTTTCATCATTTTAAAACCATTGAATTGTTTGGGTGTTGAAGATGTACATGTTTGACAGGCTATACATTTAAAAAAAAATCAAGATGTTTTACCAGGGTAGTTTTAAATTCAATTTATAATTCATATTTAACTAAAAAAGAAAATGTAAAAAATGCTTTATAAAATATGGATTGGCATAGCTACACTAAGAAAATGAAATGCATTTACTCTCTATATCCAGGTCATATAGAAAATGAACAAAATGATAGGAAAGCATAACTTAAAAAGGAGGGGAGAAAAAGAGAATCCTAAGCACAAAAGTCGCCTGCCTGTGAAGATCATCACTGGTCCGTAGTAGATGAGCCTTGTTTAAAAAGGAATAAATGATGAAGTGAATATTACAACTACTGCATCATTCACCCCTAACTAGGTTTCAATCAAAAACATTAGCAACCAATAGCCTTTACTAATAACATATAAAACCAACAAATCAGTTAACCAAAACCAATAACATAATCACTTATGTTGCCGATTTGATTTATAAAACTATGCAACTGAAGGCTTTGTAAAACTTACGAAATGTCGTGTTATGCAGCAACTTGACATGTTGTATTTTAACAATGTAAACTGAAATTGAACAAATGCATGCAAAATTGCAATATTATAAATGATTTCGCGAGCGTAATGAAATTCGGAAATTTTTAAATATTAATAAATAAACAAATATTTTCAGATAATGATTCTGTAGAATATTATAAATGATTTCGCAAGCGTAATGAAATTCGGAATTTTAAATGTACGTAAATACATTTACGATTATTTTCAGATTATGATTGTGGAGAGTGTTTCCCCAAATATAAAAGTACTGTTTTGTCAGACAATTAAATAAAAAAGTAGCGTTTGCATTTCGTAACAGGCGAGTAGATTATGCATTTTAATAAAAACGTACGCTAAATATCTATTACGTCTTTGTGTTTTGCGTGTTTCGTACATTTTGTCATGATGCTCATAAAATTGACACTATCGATGTTATTTACTACATGTTTTCTTTGAACATCTCAGTAACTTAGAACTTAATTCTTCTGTCTGAAGGATGATAAGTGCTTTTTGTGCACGTGGTTTTTATGGTGAAATAGTGATATTTGTTCCTAAATATAATCGCGTGTAAAGCCAGCCAAAACCACTTCCACTCCAATTTCAGTTTTCCCATCTTGGGAATAAATAGGTAAATACGTGACCGAGTTCTTTGTTGGCTTAATCAACAAAAGTTTTTAATTGCTTTACTTCAAGAAACTCACTACATTTCACATAACGGCAACGTGGAAAAATGGTCATCTAAGTGGGATGGAAAATGTTACTTGAGCGGAAATTCCACTAACAGTTTAGGTGTTGGTATCCTCATTAATACGTCCTCTAATTGCAAGGTACTAGAATATCAAAAAATAATCGTTGGTAGAATGCAACGAATACAAATAGAAATTGAAGAAAATATTTAAACATATTTAACATATATGCACCAAATAATGACGATATCCATTTAAAACATATTTAAGATATATGCACCAAATAATGACGATATCCATTTTTAATACACTAGAAACCAATTTAGACTCTTTAAATGACCAACTTTTACTAGTTGGTGGTGATTTCAATACAGTAATTAACCATTCGTTAGATAAACTAAATGGTAGAAACAACACAAATAAAAGAACTACTGATAAGGTAAATGAAATAATTGAGACTTTCGAATTATGTGATGTCTTAAGATTACTTTATCCAGAACTAAAACTATTTATATGACACTCTAACAATAACCCGCCAATATTTTGCAGACTTTTTTCTCCTGTCTACTAGTACCATTAACTCAGTCAAAGATTATCAGAAAAAAGGTTACAATTCAGACCACTCGGTGATTATTATGAATCTTAATTTTATTAAAAACGATAAAGACCCTGGATATTTTAAACTCAATAATTCGTTGCTGTTGGATACCGAATATCATAACAAAATTAAAGCATCAATACAAGATATAGTCTCATTCAACGGACATGCTAATCCGAATGTTTTATGGGAGATTATTAAGGGTAGGATAAGAGATGAAACCATTAACTATGCTAGTTTTAAAAAGAAGACATATCTTCAAAATGAACTCAAAATCTATTCAAAAATTGAGGATTTGGATAGAGAATTAAATATAATTTACATTAATTTACTTGAAAATATTAAACTAGAAAAACAAAAACTAATTGATCTTATTGACCAAAGAATCAAAGGTATATGTTTTAAAAGTAAAGCTGAATGGGTTGAGGGTTCAGAGAAAAATTCTAAATGATTTGCAAACCTTGAAAAGAAAAAGCTGAACAGAAAACTATAAGCCAACTTAAAGATAATACAAATAACATTGAAACTAAGCAAAACAATATTCTCAATCAAATTAAAGTTTCTTACCAACATTTATATAAACAAGAGGGCCCAGAGGGCCCTGAGGCGCTCACCTGAGGAAAAGGTAAAAAGTCACAGTGGAGCAATTTACAGAGCCATATTGTCCACGAAATATTGATAGAGGACCTCTAGATAATGTTATACATCAAATATGAAAGCTTGGGCCTTACACGTTGAAGAATGAGGTTCAAGCTTTGAATATAACAACAGTAAGGTTTTGTTAAATATAAGTTCATACGAAACCAAAAGGTGACAAAATATTTGGTCCGGTTTTGACCGGATACTACATCAATACTGTCAGTA
>Ga0224511_10000910_pt1 | contig 16229 bp, 7 predicted proteins | sample SF_May12_sed_USG_2_FD_169988 | JGI IMG/M metagenome (GOLD analysis project Ga0224511, IMG submission 169988) | Sediment microbial communities from San Francisco Bay, California, United States - SF_May12_sed_USGS_8_1 | ecosystem: Environmental > Aquatic > Marine > Sediment | place: USA...
AACATTAAAAGGAATAGTCATATTTCATCCAATGATCTTCTGTAAGTGGAAACGATTTTAATGCACGGTCTGAAACATGATTGCATTTAATATGAGTGCTTTTAATGATAGAATACGTTTTGTGTTAATAATTTAAATGAGATAAAAGTCTTTGGAAATAAAGTTTTACCATGACGTAAACACTAAGCTATTGAATTGAAACATTCACATTTTTAATCTATCATAAGAGTTCTTTGAGCGAGAAAATTATTTGTCATTCGTTGAATGGCTATTGTTTCAATTCTGTACAAATTTAAAATCTGTCAGAATCAATTTAAACTGCTGTTTGAGTAGCTATTAATTGAAGATTATCCCTTTTGTTTTAACCAAAAGCAAACCACTTCAGTGATTTCAAAATGGAAGTTGTAAAGAGCTACCAATAAAACGCAATAAAACGCAAGTCGATCTTTTGTAAGGACAAAAGGTTTCACGTACACAAAGCTGATTCTTCTACTATCATCTGCACCGGATGAATATTTACCCGGATATATCAATATTCACTTGGTGTAAACAATGGATTCTGCCATTAATAACCATTTTAGTAAATCGAGCAGACAAACGATTTTCTTTTTGCAAATTCTATAACCTACTTGTGTGTTTGGTAATAAAGTTTCAAAGCTTTGTAGAAAGAGGCTGGGAGCTACTAGCTGATCGGTGTTCCGGGGAAGGCTTTTCCGGTATTTGGAAATAAATCTTAATTATTAATTATAATTATACAGTTTTATAGTTAACATGACTTAAGAAATGAAAATAAATACAACGTTATAATTATTTTAACACACACCCTGTACACAAGAAAGCAATATTCATATACAATGATTTTGGTTTGCCTATTGGAGTTTTAAAAGGTGTGTCTATAATCAATTGCATTTTCATTTATTAAAGTACATGTAACGAAACAGAATATCCGATATAAATATGTTGCATGAACCAAACCACTAATACATACACTTTCAGTTTACCAATATAAACATATAAAGCATTTTAGGAAATTACAAACACAAGTTACTTGTGAAAAGGAGATTAGCAGAAACAATTGTATGTTTTGTTTTTGCAACTGAATGAGTAATTGCGTTTATATCATGTCTATATCATGTCATCATGTCAATGATCCATGTCTTTGGATGTTGAAACAGCTTGTTGGCATCTGTCTGACATGACGCAGGGCGTCTCCCGCCTTCCGACCACCCTCACTCGCTTGCCACCCGTCAGCCAGCGACTCCAAATGTCCGAGCGCTCCTTTCTGGGTCGTCTGGGCACTCCTGGAACCCCGGACACGGCTGACGCAACCCAATCCACTGCCACCCGAGTACCTCAATCTCTGGTGAGTGATGGCAGCACTTAGTGGGACAACTGAGATTGACAATATTTAATAATACATGTAAATCGGTCCATTGCCTTACCTTTATCTAAATTTAACTATCAGTGTTGTGTATAATCAAGATGCAGCTCATTTCTTCATCAAAAGAGAGCTAAGCTTGTAGAAAATTTGGGCATTTTAAAAATTAGCCCCCAGTGTGCAGGTCATGAGAGTCATTTATAATTATTTGATTGTGCTATAAATTATGTATTATAGTTTAGGGAAGGAAAATTAATAGCCAAATAATGTGTTTAGAAAGTACTGTTGCATTGACAATATTGTATCTGTTGCAGCCCAGGGGAAGGTGGCTCCTAGCACCCCTAGCGGACCTCGATCTCTGGCTGGAACCCCAGGTAGGTTGACTCTAGACATGGGTTCATGATGTTCCCTTGAACTGGTTATAGTTATTGTTGAACAGTTTGTTACTTAGTGATAAGACATAATCAGTTTTGAAAACGGTCTTACACATCATAAAACAAACCTTGAAATAATTATTACCTAGGCAGCACATGGATTGTTAAAAATACGTTCAGACAAAACCACGTTAACAAACACATACACATCAAACGTTTATCACTGAGAAATTGCATCGTGCATGATTGATACATTGATTCTGCAGATTCCTGGTATACATAATCATATATAAAGAGACACAAGCAAAACAGTTTGTCAAATGATGCTTATTTAGAAGAAGAAAGTTATTCAATATACATATATTCTTAGTTGTCGTGGTTTTGAAGGTTCACCAAAATTTGAAAAAAAAAGAGTTTTATTAAAGTTGTTTTTCTATTGCTTTTACATCACACATAAACACAGCAAGTGTGCGCAAAATGTTAGAAAAAGGGATTACATGCTATACTATAACAATACATACTGGCTGCTATCGTTATTAGCCGGTCGATACTCACTCCTGCAAAGGGTAAAGTTACAAGACTACCATAGTTTATACATTGCTTCACGTCTATCGTTTGTTTTTGTTCATCGTTGTCTATTAAAAATTAATATGACGTATCGTATGTACAACGTCTTTTCTACACCAAATGTGTACAAGCGGCCTAAATTACATAGCCACTGTATGGCGAATCGCTACTGATTCTAAAAGTCTAGTGTTTGGTCTTGACATCGACTGCATAGCAACATTATTCAGTATAGAAGCCGAGTCCCCCTTTCTTCATGCAACAAATTCTCAAAATGTTCCTTCGGTTAAAAAATAGTTAAAAGGTTATCTCACACTCTCCCATTATCGTTTTGCGTTCCTCGGAGGCACTTTCGAGGTGGCAATTCTTTTCATCAAGCGGCGATCCTTCAGGATCTTACACAACCGCCTGCAGTCGAAACTGACTATCACTCCCAATAGTCCTATTAGGACGGCGCACGCAAATCTTCCGATGTACGTTGAAGAGCCTCTTGCGTCTGATCTTGAGATTAGTTTACCTTGTGCTTTTGTTGTATTGGAGCGGTCAATGGTAAGGTTTTTTACCAGGTTATCTATGATCTCAGCGGATGTGAGATTGATCCATTCCTTGACTTTGTAACAGATGCATGGCATTATGTATATCCTTTGTAAACTCTGGAACGTTGTTTTAGCTCTTTTTGTATTTGTAACTGCATTTTTTGTTGGCGTTGTAGCCTTCTCATTGGTCGTTGTTGTTAAATTCGTTGGTCCAGGGGTCGATGTTGTTTTTGAAATCGTAGTTCCAGTGGTCGATGGTGTTGTTGTTCTCGTAGTTCCAGTGGTCGATGATGTTGTTGTAGTCGTAGTTCCAGAGGTCGATGGTGTTGTTGTAGTCGTAGGTCCAGTGGTCGATGGTGTTGTTGTTGTACTCGTAGGTCCAGTGGCTGAAGTCGTTGTTGTACTCGTAGGTCCAGTGGTCGATGGTGTAGTTGTGTGAATCGTTGTTGTACCTGAAGTTAACCAAGTGATCGTTTGCGTTTACCTACTAATATAAAATTATTAGTTTTCGGAGTTTAATCTCTTTTGGCTTCAGTTATTGCGGTCAATGTTAGGCCGACGTTTGGTCTCTGTGTGGTATATATACAGCACGTGAAACGTGCCAAATATAAATGTTTCATAGCAGTTACATGTAACAACACATCCCGCTAATCTTCCCGGTGTATTCCCATGTCCACGAGTTGTTTCATTAATTGTCTTTGAAGCATCATGTTTCATAACATTGCGTATATTAAAAAAGATATATAGAAAAACAAGTAATCTTTACTTTTACATATATAATCACTCTCGGCTTTTATTCCTGTTTGAAACCATCTCATTTCCAATGAAATTTTGAAAAGAAAAGCTTTATGCATTCTTTATATATGTTTACTAGAGCACCTCCTGGTCGTATACTGTTTAATACGGTAAGCATGTACCATTTAGTCATTTTTGTTACTGAAAAGTAACATAGAATAAACAAGGTCAATAAAGTCAATGCATTTTATATGCAGATTAAAATTGGTCTGAAAACCATGAAGGCAAAAACACATAAAACACTAAATGATTTTTTTAAACTTTTTTTTTTGCACCTTTGATAATATTGGACAGAACAGCTTTGTCACTTAAATGTTTAATGTAATTTTTCTTAATTAGAATAACAAACTACTTTCATATCTTTAAAATATGTTAAAATACATGGTGAGGATGAAATATGTTATGATGCATACACCTTAAACAGGTGTTTATGTACGTATATATATACACTTACGAGTCGCATTGCAGTTTTGTACCACCACCGTAGACGTGGAATCAGACTGAAGACTGCAATTTGTGGAACAGCCAGAGGAAAGCTTGCATTGAAACGTATCGTCATTCCACGCCACGACAGAAGACAAGGTATACTGTATAATGTTTTCCACACAGGAATCCAGAGTGTATGCCATGATGACTCCTCCCGCGCTCAACGCAGAAAGCGTTTTATAACGGTACAGCACGAGCGACGAGTTAAGACAGTCTATAAGAAATCAACACAACTGAAATCATGGTCCTTAAAAGACTTGTATAACATAGGTTTTGACAATTAAATGTTTGGTCTGTCAAACAAATACAAAAAATCAAAACTGGCAATGTCAGAAAAAAACGTGCGTCATATTTACAGTAAAGTCCGCTTATAAGGAACGCGCTTATAAGGAATTTCTAGTAATAAGGAACTGATTTTTGTTCCCCAATCTTTACCAAGGAACAAGTTCATGGTACGTTTATAAGGAACTACGGTTATAAGGAACATCTTGTCATGGTCCCGAAGAGTTCCTTATAAGCAGATTTTACTGTAGTAAACGACAAGGGCCTAAAATGCTGAGAAACTAGACGTAATTTGGACCAAAGATTGCATGTAAACAGCCAGTCCGACAATACTTTGTATTGCAACCACCACAAAACTTTCACTGGCAACACTACAGTACATTATTATGCAAAAGTTGAATTTCATTGTATGTCATCTGACTATTCATAAAGTAGTTTTACAACTATAAATACATGCGTTGTAATAAATGGTAGGTGCAAGTTTTATCTATTCATATAACAAACTTATTTGACCGTTATCTCTATTATTCAGTTACATTAGTTAGAATGATATAATTTGAGATAAAGGGGAAAGAAAACAAAAAAAAAACAGAAGAAGGAGTATAGCTTTCTTTTTCTTTAATAATTATAAATTATAATTAAAACAAATTTATAACTTAATTTGAAGGTACTTCTTCCTTCTGGACTTAAAGTTCTAAATAAAAATGAAATACAAATGTTGCGTTACCTGAAAAACAGGTTCTGGCATACGTTACATGGCCTTCTGCGAATGACAGTCGGCCAGTTTTGTACATATAACATGTCCCGTTTGCCAAATATTCAGCGGCCTGTACTCTTGTATCTTCTCTTAATGTGTTGTAACAATTATTTTCATCGGTGGTCAATATGTAACCTTGCGATATGCCCCCTGTGTAAGTACAGTTTATGCAATATCTGACGAATTCACACGAGGGGCCACCTCCAGGCGCTACAACAACATTACATTGGAACGCTGAAACAGAGATGTTTTTTTACTAAAGTGCTATTTTAAGCAAGTTGTTATGACGTTATGAACATAACGATCTGCGTGTGGGGTATCTTGAACTTGAATACAAAGATAAGATACTGGTAGTTTTTATTTTAATAATTGAATGATTAAATATGTAACACCATACCCCCGTTTCGTTGACTCACAATTCGTGAAGAATAATTATGTGACAGTTCCTTGCATTATAACGTCACCATACGAGTATATGCGTTAGGGTAATATGTCTAAGAACAAGGGAAATAGAGGACCAAAGTACTAGATTTTGCAAATAATACACCGTGCGGGAGCGTATCTGACACCTTTTTAAGCCTCTGACTTATTATGTAAGTGTTCTAACTTTGTAACGATCAATTACAAACCACTTCCAATACACACTGCTTATTAGTTTTATGCCGAACATAATTTATAATATAACTGAAAATAATAATTTTAATATAATATAGTTTAAATAGAAGAAGCTACTTAACTTTTGAATTATCCAACAAACTGAGTAGAGGAAAAAGTTAGAACAAAACCAACTATATGTTTGTTGAGTTCCCTCAGGACAATCCTAAGTTTATGATTTTATTATCATTCTGATATTATGAATATTAAAAGTTACCTAGGAAGTAGCACAACGCAATACAAATATCGCTTGCCATCCTACATTAAAAATATTTCACCATAATATAGTTTTATACAATAAAACTAAATGTCCTATTCCATCAGATGCCCCACGTTTAATAATTTTAAATGGGCACTCGTTAATACTTTTAATATAATAATGGTTTGTGCTTATTATATAAATGCCATGATTATATACATTAAGCCAAAGAAATGAGGCGTTCAAATGTTTAATTAAATCTCAAGTGTTCTTAAAATTGGAAAAAAAGTGTCAATCGTTAAATGGTTATTCCTTTTATTCTGCACTGAGTAACAATCGATTGGATTCAACTTAATAAGCTGTTTGTATAGCCTCAGAATTGAAGAAGCGTCCACTTTGTTTGAAACAAGAAACACACACATTCAATGTTTTCAAAGTGTAAGTTGTGAAGAATTATACACAATACAGAATAACAAGTATAAAAAATGATGCTAAATCTTTTACTTTTATAATTTTGTCTTTTGCATAGTTTTAATATTTATCAGGAAATATCGAAGTTTTCTTGATGTTGAGCAATGGTGTGAGAGAGCAGGCTAGTATATACGACATGGAGTGTGTGAACACATAAATGGAGTTATGTCGTCGCTTTGCTCTTACGTTATCCTAACTACCAAATTCCTGTTTTTGTGAAAACTATGTCCAACTATTTAGCATGATATATCTTTTTTATTTTAAGCGCGATATCGTAGACATTTGAAACAGGTATGTCATATATAGCACATAAAAACTATAGGCCATACTTTTATGTTTGGAGCTGGCAGCTCTCTTGTTTTCAGAATAAACAAACTGCGATCCATTCCCAGGTCCGAAAGCATATGTCAAATTTGGAATAAGTTATAATTAGATCTGTTGTTAGGGGCCATTCCTTGTATTACGATTAGTCTCTAAAATGGGTTGTCACATGAACATGTAGTTAAAATGCATAAGTCGCAATATTCCACATCTTAAAGTAAATGGGTTGCTTCCAGATAACCGTCCTACGTAATAAGAGGTTATTTACTTGGTTGCTCGCCGCCATTGTGAGATAATCGGCCTGACAGTCGAATAATGGCCTGAGGGTCGGAGGCCCAAGGGGACATTATTAGGCATGAAAGTCGATTGTCTTATAATGGCGGTGAGGAACCAGTTTATTAACGTCTTTAATATGAATGCACTTCAACATCCAAAACCCGTTGATCCAAATATTATCTTATTAAACATGCATAAAAATAAATCAATTCTAAAAATTAAAAATATATATTTTTGCTTCTTGACATTTCTTTTCACTCAAATGTTTAGACATCATGGTTGTTCAAGTAGCATGATAATTGATTCCAGGAAAACAACAGAAGAACACACATCAATTGCTTTTTGTTAATCATTACATATTTAAACATGTAGTGACATATACAATTTTACAATCATGTACATCCATTTGACATTAGCAGTGTACAAATGGCCTTTGCCAACCAGTAACCGTATACAGCTATTGATGTTGAAAGTCTAGTGTTGTTCTTTTGACACCGACTGCTAATTCTCAGTATTTAGTAAAAGTGCACACGACACGCACAGAACAATACATACCGAACATTTAACATCAACTATTGTTGAAGTTGTTAGTTGTTTATAAAAAATATTTTCAGCTAAAACAAATGTTCGATTCCCTGGTACGGTCATTGATTTTGATCCGGGGCATGGAGGATACACTAGTTTTCCGCAGCTTCGCACACAATCTCACACTCACTCAACCTTTGGAGCAGAAGAAGTAAAATAAATTCAATTTACTCTTTCTACCTACCAATTAAGGATATAAACATAATGATATGCAAATATTTTAACAAATGAAGACAAAGGAGAACCCCAAGAACACAATTATTCTGCCTATAAAACATCACAGGTTATGGGCAGAAGAGCATAGTTTAGAAATAAATGAATGGTAAAAGTTAATATTTAAACCATCACATCCTTCCTTTCATTTTCTTAAAGAGAAAAAAATATGCAAAACAAAACAAGTGGTTATATAAAACGATTAAACAAATGTCAAAACCTCAGCACACGCTGACGTCAAACATTCAAATGCAAGATAATCAAACTGAAACAAAAAGTTTCATGACGTCATTATTCTTTTTCTGATACAAAAAAAGTTTAACAACCTAACAAACAAGAGCACCGCTAGCACACTCATCTAAAATCAAATCAAATTCAGACAGTCTACAAAAAAACCATAGCATACCATAGCAAATGCTAGGTCTGTATGTTTATACCCTTATATATGGTCACAGTATGTTTAGTATACGAATAAATTAACATTGCAAAAGGAATTGCAACATTTCATGTAAATATTGTTTTATGATCAAAACAGTAAAATCAAAACATCAACAACAAAAAGCAAACAAAAATCCTTGACCGACCCGGTAATCGAACCCGGGACCGGAACAGCATTGACTGTAGGGTTACCTCTCGGCCACCGAGTCAACTGAACGTATCGATAGCAGTTAAGCTATTTAACTGTTTCAACGTAATGGGTCGAAACATAAACAAATAAAGCCTTATTTGCGGGCCACACTATTTCAACAAAGTCCTTTTTCTAAATATATTCATATGCAGGGATAACTATGTTTGGCAGTTTCCCATATTAACAGGAGAAGGAATCACTGCTTTAGTATTATTCAAAAATATTTAAAAAAGACATCATTGACATATGGATGAATCTAAAGTAGGACGTTTATCTTTAAAGAAAAGGCGTTTTATAAAGTACAAACCTGAAGCAAACATGACATATTTCCCTTGCTTCACTTTTAAAAACCAGTGTGCTTCAAAATATGTTTTCTGTTTGGGTAAAAACTCTTGAACCATTGATATGATGGGAAGTGTTGATGCGATATACCATTTTCAATCTTATTCAATTAAGAATATAGGTATCTTGGTATCCATTTAATCACATTTTGCAATTATAAATGAATAAACATGGCAAAAGGAATTGCCAAATTTTGTGCTTTTCGATAAAAAAGTGAAAACACAACAACAACAACATCAAACAAAACAGAAAACATAAAATCCTTGCCAGAGCCGGGAATCGAACCCGGGACCTCTTTCACGCAGTCTGATGTGTCAACACTGAACCATTGAGGCAACTGATCATATTGATTGCAAGCTTTAACGAAGATATGAATATCGCTATTTCCAGGCAAAATAAGTCGTGCGCTTATTGTTTTGCGTCTATCGGAGACACTTTCGAAGTGGCATGTCTTTTCAATAAGGAGCGATTCTTCAGGACCTTACACAACCGCATGCAGTCGAAACTGACAATTACTCCAAAAAGTCCTATAAGGACGGCGCATGCAAATCTTCCGATGTTTTGTGAGGAGACTTTTGCGTCTGACCTTGAGACCAGGTTTTCCGAGACCAAGGTTTCTCCCCAGGATATCTATGATCTCAGTGGATGTAAGATTGACCCATTCCTTGCGTTTGTAACAGATGCATGGTATTATGTAAATCCTGTGTAATTTCTTGACAGTTGTTGCAGCCTTTTTGTAGTTCAAGAATAAGGTGTCATTATCTTGACTACTAGTGCTTTGCTCTGGAGAATTATTTTATACCACCATGTATTGTACCGTAATAAATTGGTCTTGAATATTTTTTGCATACAATGTATATAAAACATCCTGCTTGTTGACGTGCTGTTTAACTTGGCGATCAACACGAATCTTAAACAGGCGTTAATATAAAATAATACCTACCAGTAACCGTGTTGCAATTTTGTACCACCACAGTAGATGTGAAATCAGACTGAAGACTGCAATTTGTTGAACAGCCAGAAGAAAGCTTGCATTGACTGTTAACGCTATTCCATGCCACGGCGAACGACATGTCACTCATTATAAGGTATTTCACACAGCTATTCAGAGTGTTTGCCGAGAAGGTCGTAGATCCCGCGCTGGTAGCTGTAAGTATTAGTTATCGTTCATATATATGTTGTATTTTGGTACAGCTCTAGCGACGAGTTCAGACAGCCTATAAAAACAAGAAATGTCTTTAAAAAAGACAAAGGCGTTAGATTAAAAAGGAAAAAAATATAACACAAGGCTAAGTACTTGTACATAAATCTTACACGGATGACAGAGCACTTAGAATGAGTATTGTCAAGGATCCGTGGACAGCTATTGTGGCCAATTTTGTTAGAATGTCTTCAAATTCCTTTAAGGAGAACTATTACTTGTGTAATGACAGACAGAGGCAGGAACTCAAAAGTTGTTGCGTTATATAATCTCTACTAGACAAATGAACTCATAGTCGCAAACATGGGCAACAATAAATATAATTTATTCATATAATAAAGATTGTTATTGTTCCCGGTTTAATTTAATTAATTACTTATAATAGTGGAATTTAACCTCTTATGCTCCCCGAAAAATTTCGGGGAAGCATATTGTCGCCGCCTTGTCCGTCCGTCCGTCTGTCCGTCTGTCCGGGCATACCGATGGGCACTTGTTGGGTACCAAAATACCTAACAAATGTCCATCTGTGAGAACTTTCCATTCATTCCGTTAGGCTCTTATTGGGTAGTCACAGTATAACCTTGCAGCAAAATCATGTCCTGCCCATAACTTTGTTATTTGAAGTCAGATTTGAAACAATTTCACAGAAATTATCACCATATTGAGACGATGTGTCGCGTGCAACATTTGGGCTGCTGCCTTGAAGGTCAAGGTCACAGCATGACCTTTCAGTAAACTCTTGTCTGGCCCATAAATTTGTTATTTGAAGTCAGAGTTTACTTTTATTTCACATAATTGATCACCATATTGACACGACATGTTGCGCGCTACATAAGGGTCGTTACCTTGAAGGTCAAGGTCACAGCATGACCTTTCAGCAAAATTGTTTCCGGCCCGTAACTTTGTTATTTGAAGTTGATTTAAAAACTATTTCACATGAATGATCACCATATTGAGACGACGTGTCGAGTGCATCATTTAGGCTGCTACCTTGAAGGTCAAGATCACAGCAAGACCTAACAGCAAAAACGTGTCCGGCCCATAACTTGGTTATTTGAAGTCGGATTTTATAATTTTCTACACAAATGATTATCATATTGAGACAACGTGTCGCACGCTACATTTGGATCGCTACCTTGAAGGTCAAGATCACAGCATGACCTTCCAGCATAATTGTGTCCGGCCCATAACTTCATTGTTTGAAGCCCTATTTAAAACTATTTCACATAAATGATCATTATGTTTAGACAACGTGTCGCGCACAAAATTTGGGTCGCTACCGTGAAGGTCAAGGTCACAGTATGACCTTTCAGCAAAATAGAGACGACGGACCCGTGCAACATTTGGGTTGCTATCTTGAAGGCCAATGTCACAGCATGACCTTGCAGCAAAATCATGTCTGGCCCAAAACTTTGTTATTTGAAGTCGGATTTTACAACTACTTTTGACCAACTACTTCTCTGTGTTCAATACCTATTCGGGGAGCGTTACCCGGTTCCGACCGGCTCTTGTATTTAATTAAATTCCATAGTTACATCTAACCTTTTTGCAAATTTTACTGCACAAACTTATTTTATGACTCAAAGTGTAAACCCCGGAATCTGGACGTAGTGAGGCTAACCTAATAATTATTGGGTAATGTGTCAGACGTTTTACTATAAACCGGTTCACATCTGGAGACGTGATTTATTTTATCCATAAAATATTTTGTTTGACACGTAACAGTTTATTGTTTCAATATATACACACTTTAGAAAGCAATACCCCAAAATTTAATCTACGAACAAAGCAAAATTTCGTAAAGCACATGCATTACACTAGTGTGGCCTTTATTTATTCGCGCGTTTCAGGTTCATCCAATCGAAAACGGGATTTTCTCTGTTTCCCCACACATCATTTCCAGTGCTTATGAAATCATCCAATAGAACGGCGGATTTCTGAAATCCCAGACATACGTCATTATACAGAAATGTAGGTCAAAAGTGAGCTTAGACAGCTGCGCCGAAAAAAGCACAATTGAGATAATTGTACTTGTAGTTAAAAGCTCGTATGGCATTCTTTGTGACAATTTAATTTGTGGTCTGTAAAACGAATACATCTGAAAAATCAACCTTGAACCTTTCATGGAAAAACATGCTTAATACAGAATTGCATGTAATAGCCAGTCTGATAATAGTTTGTGGTTACATTAAGAGATTACCTGAAGAGAAGTTTAAAGAACAAATGTTGCCAGCAATGTAGAAAAACAAACACAAAAACACGAACACATAAAATAACAAGACGCAACAGACACTCTCTTTGGCTTCACTTCAGTTAAATATTATCCAAATGATGATTTTATACTATGTTATCTTATGATTTATAAAGTATTCTACACTACTATAGATATCTGTGGATACACATGGTGTGTTTAAGTTTCTATCCAATTAAAATCAAGATTTATGTATTGTTTCATAATTCAATTCTAACTTTATGTTAATGTATATTATAATAGTTTAAAAAATACAATTAAGGTTTTAGCGTTGATGTCTGGTATTTACTAGGCACTTATAGCCAATGAACTATTCCTTTACCTGATTGACACGTTCTAGAGTACGTTAAATGTCCTTCTGAAAACAACAGTCCGCCTTTTCGTGAGTATATGAAGCAAGTTCCATTTGCTAAATATTCAGCGGCCTCGTTGTTGGTTTCTAATTGTCTGTAACAAGTGGTTTCATTGGCGGTCGTTATGACCTGCTTGAAGTCCCCTGTGTATGTACAGTTCATGCAATATCTGACGAATTCACACGTGGCGCCACCCTCATTGCCAGGCGCTACGACCACATTACATTAGAACGCTGAAACAGAGATTTTGTACTGAAGTGTTTTTTGAAACTTGTAACGACGTCATAACATAATGATCAACATGTGGAGTATTTTTAAAGGAACTAGAGCACAGAATTTTCTGTTGGGAGGTTCCTATCTAAAATATAATTTAGACATGAGTGTCAGTGATGAAATGTGATATTGAATGACTGACTCTAAAAAATATAATGACAACATAATTAGATACATAAAAATGCATAAAACTGAGGTAAATCTTTTTTCTGTCCCACGGACAAGTGAATGAATTCCCCTTATATTGAATTGTGTATTGGAGATTGTCCTGGCTTGTGCAAAATTTTCTTCAAACTTTCAAATGATACATGTACCTTAAGTTTATGCTTTATCACGCAGTTATTTTGATTGTTTGGGATACTTTAGATTTTCCCCATTTTAATACCCAAACTGTGCTCTTGGGATTTAACTTGAATTTAAAGATAATATACAGGTAGTGTTATGTTCGAAATATTTCAATGATTATAAATTTATACCACTATACTACTGTTTCGTTGACTCAAAATTCGTTTTGTTTACGGGAAACTTGTTTTACTAGTATATAATCTATGTTTATGTCAAGAATAATTATGTGATTGTTCCATGTATTATTACGCTACTATACGAGTATTTTAGTTAGGGTAATTTGTCTGAAAACAGGGGAAATAGAGGACAAAAATACGAGATTTTGTAAATCATACATTGTGCGGGAGCGTATCTTACACCTTTTAAAGCCTTTCACGTATTATGTACGTATTGCAACGTTTTATATTTCTCTCACAAACCACTTTTCTTACAAACTACATATTAGTTTAATGAAGAACATAATTTATGATATTATAAATTGAAGATATGTCTAAGAAAGAATGTTGTAAGCAATGTAGATATGTCAATATAAATGGATGAGATGTTCAAAGAAAAAATGTTGTAAACAATGTGGACAAGTATAGTTTATGGGCACCATGACAAAATGGCCCATACAAAAACACACAGAACATTACAAAACACGGAGTATACAAAGACGCAACAGACATTAAGAAATAACTACTTTTGTGTTTTTCGATTGTCTCTGTTTTTTATTTTCAATTTTCAATTACTTAAAGGACTTTTTCAAAAAATGTTAAATTACCGCCTTGTCAAGTTTAAGGGCACCATGACAAAATGGCCCGTACAAAAACCAACACACAGAACGACACAAACACACGTAGAACACCATGACGCAAAAGACATTTACAAAAAAACTATTTTTTGTGTGTTTCGGATTTTTATTTTATATTTTATGTTTATTTATAATTTTTCAAACTAAATAACATATTTTTAATATTATATAGTTTATATAGAACTATATGTTTATTCAGTTGCCTCAAGACAATGCTAAGTTTATGGTTTTATTATTATTCAGATATTATAAATATTAAAGGTTACCTAGTAAGTGGCACAACGCAATAAAAACACTGCTTTGCATCCTACTTTAAAATCACTTTCACCACAATATTGTTTTATAAAATAACAGATAAAAGTAATTCTTATTCCATCAAATGCTCCACTTTTAATAATAAAGATTTTTAATGGGCGCTCTGTAAAGCATATCTAATTAATCTGAGGGCTATACTCAATATAGTAATGGTTTGTCCTTATTGTTTAAATGAGGGAAAACCTTAGAAATAAGTATCTGCCATGATTATAGACATTAACACAAATAATTGAGGCGTTTGAATGTTTAATTAAATTTAAAGTGTTCTTAAAATTGGAAAAAATGTGTCATTCGTCAAATTGTTATTCCTTTTATTCTGCTTTGAGTTAAAATCTATTAGATTCAATTTAAGTCTGTTTGTATAGCTCTGAATTGAAGAAGCGTACAATTTGATTAAACTGAGAAACAAACAAATTCATTTTTTTCAAAGTGTAAATCGTGAACAACAATACACAATATAGAAGAACAACAAATATGAAAATTGATGCTAAATCTTCCACTTAAACACGGTTTTAATATTTAGCAGGAATAATCGATGTTGACTTAATGTTGATAAATGGATTTTGCCATTTAGTCATCTTATGCTAATTAGGAAGAAAATAACTTAATCAATATACAGGTTTGTACAGGTATAAGCTGTAGTGGTTTTTAAGGTTCACCAACATTTGAAAAAAGGAGTTTTGGTAAAGTTGTATTTCTATCTTTCGTGCATCACGAATTGACACAGAAAACGTGAAACAATGTTATAAAAAGGGATTACATAATATTCTATTGCAATGCATACTTGCTGTAATCTTTATTTACCAGTCGATACGTACTTCTTGCTTACTTCTGCCAGTGTTCCAGTTATAAGACACAGGCCCGTGTGCCGCCGGTCAGACAGCGGCTCCAGATGTCCGAGCGCTCCATTCTGTGTCGTCTGGTCAACCCTGGAACCCCGGACACGACTGACAGCGGCTCCAGATGTCCGAGCGCTCCATTCTGTGTCGTCTGGTCAACCCTGGAACCCCGGACACGGCTGACAGCGGCTCCAGATGTCCGAGCGCTCCATTCTGGGTAGTCTAGTCAACCCTGGAACCCCGGACACGACTGACAGCGGCTCCAGATGTCCGAGCGCTCCATACTGGGCCGTCTGGACAACCCTGGAACCCCGGACACGGCTGACAGCGGCTCTAGATGTCCGAGCGCTCTATTCTGGGTCGTCTGGTCAACCCTGGAACCCCGGACACGGCTGACAGCAGCTCCAGATGTCCCAGCGCTTCATTCTGGGTCGTCTGGTCAACTCTGGAACCCCGGACACGGCTGACGCAACCCAACCCAGTGCCACCCCAAGTCCTTCAACCTCTGGTGAGTGATGGCAGCTCTTACCAGCACTTACCTAGTATTATCTATTTATGTCTTTTTGATATCTTGTATTCACATGCGTATTGTTGATATCAACATTGTGGTAAGATTTGTCATTTCAATAAACTAAAACATTCAAACATGCTACACTTTTGTGTCTTTGTAAAAACATCGTATATTGCATCTGTAGTTGTTTTAACGATACCGCGATATATGAAAAGGGCTTAGTAATGCTGTAGTTTTATCGCGCATACAGCAGATATAACCACAACAAAGGTGAACCAATTTTAGAAATACAGCGTTTACATAATATACGTTCTAAGCCAATATATTATATTATACATAATATAAATTGAAGAGATGCTCAACGAAAAAAATGGCCCGTACAAAAACGAACATACAGATAAGCACAAACAGAAACAGAACACCAATACTCAACAGACATTCAGAACAAACTACTCGTATTAAACTGCTTCGTCCGATGTCAATTTAA
>Ga0224511_10000911_pt1 | contig 16225 bp, 5 predicted proteins | sample SF_May12_sed_USG_2_FD_169988 | JGI IMG/M metagenome (GOLD analysis project Ga0224511, IMG submission 169988) | Sediment microbial communities from San Francisco Bay, California, United States - SF_May12_sed_USGS_8_1 | ecosystem: Environmental > Aquatic > Marine > Sediment | place: USA...
CTTGGAGAATTCATTTAAGAAACTATAAATAAAAAAGAAAAGAAAAAAATCCGAAAAACATAAAAATATAATTTTTCTAAATGTCTGTTGCGTCATGATGTTGTACGTGTTTTTGTGTCGTCCTAAGAAGGTCCACGAAATCGCGATCTGTTATCCGGTCAATAGTTTCGACTGTTTCCCAAGCGTGCTCTAACTTTATAGAGACCCATTAACCGTTTACTGGTCAATGATTTCGAAATAGTGTAGAGTGTACGTATAATTTTTGAAATATTACAATAAAAGATTGTCTAAAACGTTGTACACCTGCATTATTATAGTTGTTAGTAAATGTACATTTCAATATTAAATCTATAAATAACTCTGTCGATATCACTAAAAACAAAAATACAATTTTTACAATTTACCACTACATGGACAACAAGATTTAAATATACATAAATACGCAAACTATTGGTTAAGTTCTTGAAATAAAGTGCTACATTGCAAAATACAGTGTTTATACTAAAGGATATAACTTGATACAGAAACATGTCTTTATTAGCATTTTTGCGGGCGAACTTTATTTCGAATTAAATGCGATCAAAAGCTAAAATCGTCCTTACAAAACAGACACACACATTGCAACTGCTCGATAATGAGACAATTGTGTGTCAGCTACACTCTGTTTAAAATCTAAGGCACTAGCGTCTTGTTAATCAACAGCTCTTGTTCACACTCAATGGACAGTTCCACAACTATCATTTATGATCATTTATAACAATGCATGGTCAATTTTAATCCAATGGATTAGGGATATCTTGTCAGGTGGCAATCTGACCTAGTATCTACAATAGAAAGAGTACTTCCTGTTTGTGATAAACCTTATCACATGAGCAATGGATTTCAGAAAAAAGGGCGGATATTAAACATTGTGTAACCATGCATTGACTTGTATTTTAACGAAAATAACAAGCTGATACATTAAAAAAAAGTTTTGCAAAATATACACTGTGGTATAGATTAGGGGAGATAATACAGTCAATCCAGTACTAACCGCGCATGACAGATAGCAGGTCTTTTCATCAGTACGTCTAGGTTGCTCGCCCTAAGAAGGCCTAAGCAGGCCGTAAACAAAAAAGTAGTAGAATAAAGCAATGTCCCTGCTTTACGTGAAAATCTTTCAATTCGGAAGGGACCTAGTGCACATCCGTTTATATCTACCAATAACATATTTTGTTACCATATCTTCGGTATTGTTTGAAACGTGTTTAAATGTCTTTATTGGAATGTTAAAATCGACAACGTTTTTGTGTTTACAAAACGCAACGGTTGTTATTTAATAGTTATGTTTGAAGCTTGTGTTTTTAAAACAGAAACAGAATGTTAACTGTTACCATTCTTTAATTTCACTTTGTTTGTTGAAAGCATAATGTCCTCAGAGTGTGTAGAAATGGGTACTGTTTTTATCATTTACTCGATTTGATTTGACCAACATACTTTTAAAATAATATTGTTATAATCATTATATAGATTATGTGTCCAATAATAAATGTAATGTGTTTAAACAAATAAGCACTCTTTCTTTTAAAGATGCTAGGTGTGTATCTTTATAACCTTAAATTGGTCACAAATCATGCAATATGTTAAGTGAACTAAATAAATAAACATTGCAAAAGGAATTGCCAAATTGCGTGACAAATAATGTGTTGTTAGAGAAAAAGTAAAAACACAACAACAACAAAACAACTTAACAACACAAAAAAACATTGCCGGAGCCTGGAATTAAAAGCGGGACCTCTCGAACCCCAAGCAGATGCGTTACAATGTACCTCTTCGTCACCGAGTCAGCTAAGTGTATCGATTGTGGTCAAGCTATGGTCGAAACGTAAATAAACAAATCCGAACTGTGAAATCCATAATATTTTAATTTTTATTATTTAACTCTTTTTGCGTAAGGTTAACACTGTATTTTTTAGATATTTAACGTTAAATGTTTTTATTTTTGGAATATTTTTGCATTTATATCTTAAAGATGCAATGTCTGTACATGGAGACCAGATTTGCTTACATTTCTCTATTTAATCATAAGCATTGAAACCTACTTTTGTAAGTATGAGAAAGTGCCAAATATTGTTATTTATGAATGTTAAAATATTACAGAAAACAAAACACTGTGTTGACAAAGTGTGGTCCAGAAATTTGACTTTGTTTGTTTATGGTCCCATGTATAACGTTCAAACATTTACCATTACGTGACTTACATCGCTACATTTAGTTGGCTCCTAGCCTAGAGGTAACGATATGCGCTGCGGAGCCAGATGTCCCAGACCCAGGGTCCGGAAAGAAAGCGGATTTATTTTGTTGCTCTTGCGTTTTTTTAATACTTTTTAGTCCAAAATAAGTATTTGTCGTGAAATTTTGTCCGTCCTTTTGCAAATAGATGTCATTAAGTGTACTTCACAAACTGTCAATAAGACCAATAATACAGGTATCAAGATGTAGCCTCTTTACGTACTATTGTGTAAACAGATAAAATAATTGCGTTTCCACTTTGCTTTCCATACCGAAACAAAACGCAATGATTGTATTGAGTTCTCCTTTTGTTTAAAGAAAACAGAATGATAATGCAAATGTGTACAAATATCCTGACTAGAACAATGTAAACAGGTTAACAAGTGAGTGCTTAAAACTATAAAAAAATTGTATATGTGTAAACGCATGTCATACAATTAAAGTACACTGTTGGCATACCCAGTAAATATGTGGTTTAACATCGAGGTTTCTAATCGACAATATTGATGTTTGAGGTTTATTTATAAGAACTAAACGTGCTATAGTAAGAATGACTTTAATTCCAGGACTTTAAAAAAAAGTCCTCTGGATCATGTCTAAGCGGCTGCTGTCTTAAAGTTTATTTCCAGGTTCAAAGGAAAAAATGCTAGTGTTTAGCGTCTAAGAATTGACTTCCTTAAAAACCATAAAACGTTTTGCTGTAAATTATGCGAAACAAACATAATAGTTAGATACATAGGATGGAAACGTCCATCTGTGACTGGAAAGGCATATCTGGGTAAAATATATTGCATTTATTGCATTTGTAAAGACATGGCTTGTGTTTCGAGGAATCAAACCTATATTTCTCAAACTTGTAACGTTCATTCACTATTATATATTTGCATAATGTTTACAATCAAATAAAACCGTCGAATAACATTTTATAGTGTTATGAGCATATTCTCAAAGGCAAATAGAAAGGTCAACAATATCATTCCACTTATAGCGCGACATGGGGACTGGCATGAAATCAATTTCTCATTTATTAGCTGACAAATAAGGCCCAGTAAATAAAAATATTTTTTAATGATTTAAGCTCACCAGGACGCACGTTTGAAACAAAAACGTATTTAAAATAAACGTTCTAAAGTTTGATTAAAGGTAAATACTTATTGAGAAAGGTTGAGCTCAACCCATTTACAAAGAGTGTTGTTCAAATAGTATGTGATAACAATCCAACGCCGCAAGATTTTGTTTTGGAAATATCGACAGTCACTGTTTAAACATCAACGTTTACTGAAAAATTATTTTTCAGAAACGTTCGATTCTATAAATGTGCGTCAGAAACATACAAAACAATAGTGTGCAAAACAGCAGGTATGATTAGTTTTGCTTGCAACATCGGCTAATGAAAAAACCCTAGCAAAATATTTGATTTTAGAGGGAATTATCTTGTCGTGGAATTGAAATAATAAACGGCATGGTTTTAACTCTATCAAAAGGCCAAATTTATTTTTTCTTAAATATTATTATTATTTACGCTTCAGCACATTTGATAAGAAATAGTAAATATACTTTTAGAGCTCTTTGTGATATTAAACATTCAATTTATTGTCTATGCACATTTTACTTGTCATATCGGGATTTGTTCTTGGAGATTCAAACCAAAATATCACAGAAAGTGCTGACTTTTTGGGGCGATCATTGTTTGTAAAATAGTATCACAAGTATCTTGGGACAGAAATGTTTACAGAACCATGGTATATTGGCCAATAGTGCGTTCATAAAGAATAAAAATATGTTTGTGTTCAATCGTAAAGATAAACATAGTGTATTTATCTAAACAACAACGACAATATTAATATCGCAGATAATAAGGTAACGTAGACATTTATTTTAATTATGTTTAACATTTAAGATAAATTGCCAACCACATTTGTAATATAAAGCGTAGAGATAACAAACTTTACTACTTAGTGAAGTAAATACGACAATACAAAGAGAAATGCGCTTTATTGTACAGACGATTCGCTTGTGTAATATCAATGCATGTCACATAAGATATTGTAGTAGAAAAATATTTTTAAGAAAATGCAGTACTCTAAACTTCGCCATTGTTGTGCAATTTCTTAAAAAGTATGTGCACGACGATATGCCTACATAAATAATGTTTACACCAATACATGGCGCAACAATACAAGAACAAATGATCCTGAATTTGAAACAAATAGGTCCAATATTTTGTCTGGATCATTTTAACAGCCTGATATGTTCCCGAAATAATATTACCTTTCCAAACATATATGTTTTGCAACATGTTCTTACGTATTCTGGACATTTAAACTAAATAAAAAGTTGATATGCATTGAATCACTTGATATTTTTAATCCTGCACATATTCCATTGTGATTTGACAAGTGTAGCAACAGTTTTGATATTCTACTTTCTACAGTGGATCATAAAATAAGGGCTGCTTAAAGCTGACACCAGGAAATTGTTAAGACATATCAATTTAAATAATGTACTAATTTAAATTCGTTATTGTATTTCAATTGGTAAGCGTTTTGTTTTCATTCTGGTGGAAATAGTTTTTTTAATAACTGCACGTTATACATTGTAATTATGTTTCCAATATCGCCGAATGCTAAAGGCCTATCTCCGATCCCAGCCATGTCCGGTGTTGAGTGTTGCCATTGTTATTTACTAGACCAAATGATATAAACAGCCTACTCTGTTAAAACCTAAACCCCTAAAACCGTGAAGACTGAATGGAAATTTATTTATGCTGCGTGTACAATTTTGCATTTTGTTGGTATTAGTTTGATCTGATAGATAGTGGTAACATATGTTAATTATCAGAATGTGCAGCTACGTTTTATTGTATTGCTTTCAGTTTTGTTGTTAGCACACTTTTAATTACTGTCAACAACCTCAGGTAGTTCAATAATTTAAAAATAAATTGTTATGTGTATTTGGAGTCTAGGTTTAAGTGTAAACTATGTAATGCAAAGTACAAAATGTATAAGTAGATATTCCTTGAGTTCTGGACCACAAAACCATAAGACATTCTTAAAGTTGACTTTTAACGCGACATTTTGTTACATCATTGTTAACATTCCTGCGAAATTGCTTTTAAATTCTTCTATTCATTATGAATTAAGGGTCCGGACAAACAACAGTTTGACCACAATTGTCATTTGACTTTATTCGGCGTCTAAGCTTACTTTTGACCTACATTTTCTGTATAATGACGTCTCTCTGGGATTTCAGATATCCGCCGTTCTATTGGATGATTTCATATGCACTGAAAATGACGTGTGGGGAAACAGAGAAAATCCCGTTTTCGATTGAATGAACTTGATACGCGCGAAAAAATAAAGGCCACACTATTGTAATGCATATGTTTTACATTGCTTCGTTCGTAGATTAAATTGTTGGGGTATTGCTTTCTAAAGTGTTTTTATATTGAAACAATAAACAGTTACGTGTCAAACAAAATATCTTATAGATAAAATGAATTACGTCTCCAGATATGAACCGGTTTAAAGTAAACTGATGAAAGGGAAAGCCCTCAGGAAGCATAGCCTGCACGAGAAAACAGCAGCCTCGGTTTTATTGAAGCTGTTCATCAGTGGTAATGAATAATGCTACACCACTAAAACGTCTGACATATTACCCAATAATAGCCTCACTACGTCCAGATGCTTGGGTATACACTTTGCGAGTCATACCTGCACATATATTTATTAATCCGCAGAGTTATTCGTATGTAATGAAGTGGTGTTCTTTCTCTGTAGCGGTAATGGTGCATCATTTAATGTTTTTAAAAAACGAAAACAGAATAATCTGGTTTCAAATAAAGCTATATTGCAACTTTTTCCAGAACATCTTTTTAGTGTAAAAGTGTAAAATCGGAAAGAATGCTTTGCAATGCGGTTAGAAGTTAACAACAATGTTATCTTGTAAGTTGACAAGAGCATGTGCATTGTGTACCAGATAAATTTAAACTGATGAAAGGGAAAGCCCACAGGAAGCATAGCATGCACGAGAAAACAGCAGCCTCGGTTTTATTGAAGCTGTTCATCAGTAGTAATGAATGATGCCACACCACTGACGCCCCTAGCGCATAAGCAGAACTCCAATTTCAAATGTAAACAACATACATGTACACGCCATGATCCTTGAGGACCAGAAAAATATGACTACACAATGATGTAGTACGGGGCGACTTTTTACAGCGACCACACAGGCACTAAACACCAGCTGTAGTAAATAATATTAAACTGATGAAAGGGAAAGCCCACAGGAAGCATAGCATGCACGAGAAAACAGCAGCCTCGGTTTTATTGAAGATGTTCATCAGTAGTAATGAATGATGCCACACCACTGACGCCCCCCTAGCGCATGAGCAGAACTCCATTTTGAAATGTAAACAACATACATGTACACTCCATGATCCCTGAGGACCAGAAAAAGACTTGCAAGTTTTTCCTGCCTCTGTCTGTCATTACACAAGTAATAAATCTCCTTAATTGAATTTGAAGACATCACTTACTTTCTAACAAAGTTGGCCAAAATAGCTGTTCACTGATCGTTGACAATAATCATTGCAAGTTTTCTGTCATCTGCATAAGATTTATGTACAAGTACTTAGCCTTGTGTTATTGTTTTCCTTTTTTTAATCCTACACCGTTTGTCGTTTTTTAAAGAAATTTCCTGTTTAACTTAAAGTTTAAGCACAGTATTATAATGTTGTGGCGACGTACGTTACGGATTGTTTATTCATTGTATGAACATTTGCCGCTCGGTTGTGTTTGGGTTTTTTTCTCAAAAATAAACGGAGAACTTATGAGTCATATTCGAAACATGAAAATGTCGTACCCATTTGAGTCGCTTATTTTTCCAGCCAAATGGGACACTGGCTTAACAAACAACGTGATAGTTAACACACTAGTTTTATTTTATTATTCTTATTGGAGTCTTACCACACGTGTCACTTACTTTGGAAAGTACACTGTTTGTCCAAAAAAATCGTCGAACCCAACTTTGGTAGTTAAACTTGGGAAATGTAAATCAATGACACGTGTTTGTTTATCTTTCATGGTTCTAGAACAAAACATTCGTACAGCAATCTAAACATTATATAAATAATTCAATAAAATTAAACAAAAGTTCATCAGAAATATTATTGTCAATATCATCAAAGAAATTGAAGCCCTCTTGTAATATCGATGCGTTTAGTAAACGACACAGTAGATAACGAGACAGTAGTGTCATCAAATGAAATACAAACAGAAATGTATATTCAAAACACTGTCTTACCTCGTATGTTTCTTTAAATCTTTCAGGTGTCGAATTTAATATTTACCGTGTTAATTAATTTGATAAGTTTTATGTGCTGCAAGTAAAACTTGAACATCCAGACAATCTGCTATGAAATATATTCAGATTGACATTTTCGCACGAAGCAGGTTAAACAGAAGTAGTAGGAAGAGTCAAATTAGTTATCTACATGCTACATAAATGCGGGTCTGTACTTGAAAACTAAACAAGTTCTGTAACTAAAGCAAAAACAGAACAAACTTTACTTAAAGGCAGTTGCTAGTTAATTATTTCTAATTAAAAGTAACCAATAATATGTACCGATAATAGCATTTAGGTAATAATAATCAAGTCTAATGCCGGGGTCGCGACAGTAGGCGACAATTTTGACAGTACATTGCGAGAAATTGTGTCTACTGTTTTTTTTTTTCAAAAATTGAAATTTCTTACAAAAGTACTCGGATGAATCTTTACAAACAGAGAACTGCTAAAACTGAAACTCGAAAATGCCGTTACAGTTGAGTTGTTTATTATTGCAGCCCGATAGGACACTAACTAAAAACACGCTTGCTAAAAACCTAGTTTTGTTTTTATAAATGTTATTTAAGTGACAAATTTACCTTTGAGGGTAAATGTTTGTCAAAGAAACCTTCGATCTGTACTTTGGTCAGACTTGGCAGCGTCAAATCAATGATATGTGTTTGTTTATCATTCATCGCTGTAGAACAAAACAGTCGTTATGTTTATTAAAACAAACTTATTAAATTAAATAAGTTGAAAAGAAATAACGTTATCAATATTATGAAAGCAAATGAAGCCCTCTTGAAACATTGATGCAAACAGTAAACGACACAGTGAGAATAAATTTCATCAAAAAAGTACAAAGGTAGAATCTTAACCAAACACTTTCGTACTCGGTATGTTTATTTTAGATCTTCAATGTGGCGAAAAAAATATTTACCGTGTTGATTAATGTTCTGCGTTTTATAATAGGAAGAGCTCATTAAACCAATTCATAAACCACCTTGGTCCTGTTAAATATTATACAGATTCTTGCAACGTACTTTTTTATTGAATTGCTTATACCTGCTACCCTGCTAGATTGATAGATATAGGCAGGCGAATATGACACGAACGATCGGACAAGCAGTACTGCGTATCCCTAACATGCTAAGGTCACAAATCATCTTCGGGCACCGTACGGCGTCTATTTCATCAAACATCGTACAATAAAAATGTTTTAGACATCGTACGGTGCCCGGTGAAGTTTATGTGCTACTTAAAATTCCACGGCGCTTTGACGGCGTTTTGAAGTGTCAATGAGAGTAAAATGACATCGACCAGGCATGGTACGATGTCTGAAAAGCGCCAGGAACTTTCCAAAATCTTTTAACAAATTGGCCGATGCCCGTCCGATAGCTGATCTCTTACAGCGCCGGCCGGGCACCGGCCGATGTTATCATATAGAGACGACGACCGGCGCCCGTACGATATGTGACCACGCAAGAGAAAATTCACCAAAATTCGATTGATTTGTGACCATAGCATCAGCTTTTTTATTTTTGGGCGCAGCTGTCTATTCTCGCTTTTGACCCACGGGTTAAATTATATTCTAGCCAATGAGATACGTTGTAAGAGAAAATGCATAAATTTTGAATTTTAAGAACAAACCCTGAGATTAGTTTAACGTACATTGGTACTTGTAGTCGTTCAATTGTCTATGGTGCAAATAATAGAATTAGATTTGGATAAATTATCACGGTCTTAGACAAGTACATCTAGTTTATTGGATTTCTTACTGAAGTTGTTTACAATTGTGCGTTTACAAGGCGAAAAGTATCCTTTCTTTTATTCCTTTATTGTATTTTTCATACCTGGTCTATGTTGTTTGTGTGTAGGTGTTTCTGGTAAATTACCAATACTTGTATGCTGGGTACCGGTCTACTAGCATAGAGATCACGTGATTTCAGCTACATGTAGTTTGTTGTAAATATACCTTAAGGAAGACCTAATTCTTGACTCACGATGTAACGCAGTATGTAAGCGCCTTGGACACAATTATTCGTTCGACCTGCACGGGGTAGAAACCGCTCGAGACCAGTTATTTTTTATTTTTTTATTTTAATTTAAAATATACTTTTCATTTTCTCAAATTCAGCGCCGACCTTTTTTCCAAAATAGTTCTTGTTTTTGAACTTCTGCCGCTTAGTCTTTGTGTTATCAATGTAAGAATTATTCTGCGCAACACTCCGTCTTATAAATTTTACCATGCGTGCCAAACGACGTAGATTACATCTAAGTCGATAATCGTTTGAAAGTTAGCAAGCACTATTTAAAGATCGAATAAACTGCATGTATTTACTATTTTAAGTTTATTTTATGAAAGCCTTACGATCGGACCGCAATTTACGGAACGTTCGAGACTAGTACTTGTTTTCCACATGTGACTAATGTAAGTAACGTTATTACGGTAACGGAGTTTACTATTTACGCTAGGTCTGATATTCCACAGCACCCTGGTTTGTGCCTGTATACGACAATCGGCCCCATGCGCTTCAAGCTGAGAAAATAATTACCAGAAACAAATAAGTGAACACGACAATAAAAAGATAAAAGTGCTTTATTTTTGAAAACCACACAAGTGAGTGATGTTATTGTAAAATCGTTTTATTGCAAGATGGACATTTAGAATAAATTTTATTCAAAAACCTATTGTTGATTTGTTGTAGTGCAAAATAGTTATTAAATTATCCACGCTATATGCCAACAGGTGATACATAAAGATTATGTTTGACACAAGAATAAGGGTGACCCCCATTTGAAAAGCAGTATTCGGGGAGTATTTGTACGTAGTATGCAAAGGGTATGTACGCAGTACGCTAAAGTCCTGTTATTTAGTAAGCATACCTCAACTTTTACAAAGAATCACGACATCACAAAAAAACACAGAGAATTCATTATTGTAGAGACCACTTCCTACGAAAACTCATATTTCTGACATGTCATCATTTCTAAGACTCAAACATTATATGGATTAAAGACACAACTGCAAAACACTCTCCTTTTCACTGGTGAATTTGTATGCGCATGAACGGACTGTACATTTTTAACTGCCTTGTATAAATGGAAACGATGAAAATACTTTGTTTATAAAGTACTCAGCCAAAATGAGGCCGAAAGCAGTACGCATGATCAAATATTTAAAGACAAGAAGAACATAGAACGCTACGGTAAGGGGTTTCAAACCTCATAAAACGGCAACACAATGTAACATATATGAGGAAATGTTTAGTAATTGAATGGCAGGAACGTATTTTGTACATATACAGGTTTGCATGTAATATGCTAAGATGAAACAATATATTTTGCAATCAAAAGATGGCATTGAATGTCTCTAATTAAAGGGACGTTCCTTCAAGGTTTTGGATGGTATTGTGTGTGCTTCTTCAATGTAAATTGTCTATGGTGATTCTAATTTAAATTTTAACTTTGTGGTTATGTGTATTGTATATATGTATTGTGCTGGTTGAATGGGGTAGCATGTGTTGCTTAATTTTATTTCATTGTTATCTGTTCTCTCGGTAAACCCGCTACATACGTACTGATTTAAACAAAGCCTTAAACTTTAAAGTTATAGATAAAAATGTGCACACTTTGAAACATAAAACGAAACATAAAACGAAGACCCCGTTACATTGGACATTGGGAGAAATGTTCAAACAATGTAAATAAGGTCAGCTTAAGTTTTAAGGCACCATCACTAAATGGCCTGTACAAAAAAACAACACTTAGCACAGCACGAAACACACAAAACGGCGGACGTAACGTATATTTAAAAGAAACTGTTTCTTTTTTGTGTTTTTATAATTTATATTAATATCTTATTATTATATTCGGAAACATGGTGCTTGTCAAGTGATTTTATACGAATCAGCATTGTACTTGTTGACTATCCATGTTGGTGTAATGCTATGGTCACAAATCATCTATGTGCGCCGTAGACATTTTTAAGACATCGTACGGTGTCCGGTAAAGTTAAGGTACTGCTTAAAATTCCACGGCCCCCGTATGGCGTTTTCTAGAATCATTGAGGGCAAATCGTACGGGAACCGGACGATTTTGGTTTAAAATTTAAATCGTACGATTTCAACGGCGATCGGTGCCAGGCCGGGCATCGTACGATGTATGAAAAAGGCCAGGAACTTTCGAAAATCTCTTAACAAATCGGCCGATGCCCGTCCGGGCACCGGTCGATGTTTTATAAGTCCAACTACCACCGGTGAGCAGCAACGTGCATTTGCAGAAGTATATAGTGCATCTACAAAGATATTTCACTTCTGAAGACCAAGAAGATAAATACAATAGTATATTGTCGCTTGAGCAGCCTAGGATGAATAAAAGCAACGAACAAGAGCTTTTGAAACTTTTGAAGCCTTGAGCAAGTGTGGTTTTCACCTCCATCACTGTCAGAGTCCGTCGGAGACTTTCCTATTTTAACAACCTGTTTTTTTCGAAGGAATGATGGCGAATTTTGATATTAAAATATACATCATTGCACGTGAAAATTTGTTTAATCCGTGTTAAATCGGCCGGGCACCGTACGGTGTCTGGCTGATCTCTTACAACGCCGGCCGGGGACCGTACGGTGCCCGGCCGGTCATCGACCGGTGTTATAATAAACAGACGACGACCGGCGTCCGTACGAAATGATACCACGCAAGGGAAAATTCTTAAAAATCGTCCGGTGCCCGGGCGATTATCATATTCGCCGGTGATGTGCAAATCGCTGAAATCGTACGATGTCAGTTTCATTTGTAACCATAGCATAATTGTGCTTATCTGTCAAACGTTAAACGTCAGAATGCTGGTGCTATTCATTGCAGAATTAAGTGACAATGTTTTAGTTTGGCTATCAACGTGTATTTGGATTTCAAGCTGCTTCTTACGATAGTTTTATTTCAAGTTTGTTTAGAACGTTCTGTTTAATTAACTCATACATTGTTGACGTCAACGTTAATTTTCGTGGTACCAGGCTGCCAACAACAACCCCCGACAATGCTTCTATAAATGTTATATTTATCTACGATTAGTATATTGAAATGATAAAAAGTTTAACTTACATCATAGTGCTTTCAGCTTTATAATGCACGAAACAGCTTTAAATAATTTTGAAAATATTAACCTTTAAATGTAAACCAATACTATTTCTTAAATGCAAGAACATCTTAACAAAATGTTGAATTGCTTCAGAGTGTTCGTGAATGTTTGTTGCTGTTGAATTTTATTATTGTTTTGCTTTAAAATTAGGTCGGCATTGTTTTAAAAGAAAAGGCGCCTGGACAAAATGCATATATTGTTCAAAGTTTATCGTGCAGTAATACGCTACGTGTAACCCCATTCGTAATCATCATGACAAACCCAAACAAACAGTATGACAAACCGATGCCCCGGCGACTCTTTTTAAATATAGATGTTATCGTATTGCGGCAGTTAATATAAGCTTAGGAAAAAGGATTAGGCTGACATTAAGTGTGACAATTGCTAGTATATTGAATTGACGAAACGTGTGCTCATCGACCGAGTTCATCAAACATCAAGATGATCATAATGCTAGTGCCAGGCTGTGGAATGCCGGTCGGAGGTCCTTGTGCCTAACAGCCAAGTACGTCGAAGCGCATGCTGATGTAGCCGAACCATTCTCTCGGGTTGATTCATTCACACACATCTGGCCAAAACTCGTGTCGGCAAAGTGTTGATCACGATCGTTGACCTGTCGCTGTTACCGGCGAATGTCTGTTAACAAGTATAGCGATGGTAAAACCTATATAGTGTAAAGTACTAATTGTCAGATCATAAGCCACATGATTACATAGCCAATAAGAAAACAAGCAATACACAAAAACCCTAACTCTATTTTTAGATTTTTGTTAAAAACATTCTCATACACTTTGAGAGGTTTCAAATATGACTGCATTCTGTGTCAGTAAATAGAGAAACGTGAAATGTACATGTATCAATCTGTCTTTCTACAAGCCAGTTTTATTTACACTACATGTAGATTACAGATCTTAAAGCAATTACTCAATGGTGAACTCTAGCTGAACATTGTCATGCAATTCTGTCACAGCAATTCATGTGGTTTGGCCCTGCAATACTGATCACTTCTCCTAGCATGTAAAAGGTTTAGTGGAGAATTTAAAGTTACATTAAATCAAGTTGAAAGGTATGATTGGTATTCACAATCAATATCTGTATACATCATCTATCCATCAAAAGGCCTATTAGTCCAGGTACAAGTACCATGAAATACTCATGCACCTAGTGTTATTTGATGGCTCAGTGCATAAAGATAGGGTTCTTACCCCCCCCCATGAATAATGGCTTTAATATAATCTAGGAAAACCAAAAGCTCTTTGGGGATGTACAGGAAACAAACATATTGTTTTAGGCATCAATAAAATTATATTCATAATAAACAAATGAACATTTGACAATGAGGCGACTCTGATAAACTACAAATGTTATGTGATACATTAACTGTAAAAACAGTCAAACGCGTACGGTCGATAAGAGGCAGTACCTTAGTATAAATTACATAGTACTGCCATTGTATGGTATTGAAAATGTTCGCCTTTTATCACCCTATTTTTGTGGCATTTTAAATGTTTATACAACAGTCAGTGGTGTTCCCTTGTAACGTTTAGCTCCGGTATGGCTCCACGCATCACACTGTCGTTGTAAAACGTTAATGTATTGTTTGTAAAGCGTGTGTCTGGACGCATTCAACGCGTATCTCGTCTAAAAAGTGTGTGTTTGGAATTAATAAGAATTCGCAAACAGGTTCAGGTTCTGTCGAGGGCATGCCGTATTCAAGCGCTATTAGACTGACAAAAAGCATTGTCTGGTGGTTCCTGCTATTATTCCTTACACAATATCTTTGTATGTGTATTGAAATGAAACTTAGTGATTCCATTCCTAAAACGAGATCTGCAAATGATTTCCTCTCATCTCAAAACACTAGTTTTTATTACTAACATCGACAAGTATTGTTCGTGTTTCAATTAGCAGGAGCTACCATATTGAAACAATCGGTGGAAAGGTATTGACAAGTACAGAAATCAAACAAACAGCTAGACACATGATTGTTTACATTGATTACGTTGTTTTGTTAACAGCGATATTGACACCTGCTCAAGTTTAAATTACAGCATACTCATAATAATCCATTCAAGATATATTTACTTTGTCTCCTCACAAATTGAGCTAATCGAAATGAAACAAAACGAACGAAAGTTTCTTTTCATTTTAGTTGCATTCAATATCATATCTGGTTAAACGCGTATATTCAGTATTGTTTTACTATATATTGAATCATTTCAATTACATTTTCTTAGTGTCATTTTGATCTAACTATCAACCTGTTTGAATAATGAGTTTTGTTGACGTTTGTCTTCAAAATAAGCAAATCGGATAATGTTGCGGGAAGTTGTTACACTCGTATGTGAGTATACGTTTTATGTTTATATGTAACGCTGTGTACGGCATTCCTTCTCTATGCTGAACATTACTTTCTTATATCCTTAGTCAGATGTCTTTCAAATATATTATATAATGAGGTCAAGAAAGTAATATGCTTTGTTTTATCATGTATTTATATATGCCTCACTTTTAATGTAAAACATAGATCATGCATTTGAATTGATTCAACGTTTGGAAAGCGTCAACTACGTTTATTGTTTTAGTGTTTCTATTTATCATTGTTTCATAATCTTTCGGTGTTTACGGAAAGCGTGATATTCATATCGTCTGTTGAAGTGTATGCGTTTGAATTTCCTCCGGGCCGTACTGGCACATTACGAAGGAATTTGTTCGTGGGTCAATAAGGTCGAAGTTGGTCCAAAACGAGCTCTTGGCAAACCATAGTAATATAAATTGAAGAGATGATTGAAGAGAGAATGTTGTAAACAATGTAGACATGTTAGGTTTGAGGGCACCATGACAAAATGGAGCATACAAAAAACAGACACATAAAACAACACAAAACATGTAGAACACCAAAACGCAACAGATACTCAGAATTTTTTTTTTTCTATTTACAATTTCTTAAATGATTTCTCTAAGAAATTATAAGTTACCGCCTTGTTACAGTCAATGACTTTCATTGGGGGTTTAAATCAGTTTTCCGCTATAGCAAACCTCACACTTGTTCAACATTTTCTGGAGAAGCAAATGAAACTCAAAAATGTATTTACACTCTCTACCTAGACAACCGACAACATGGACAAAATGAAAGTAGAAAAGGAAAGTACAGTTTAAAAAGTATAGAGGAAAGAGTAACCTTAACACAAATGTTTTCAGTATGGTTTAACAATTTGCTTGTCTTGTTTAGTTTTTATTTATAAGAATGATTTCTCCAAGAAATGTTGAGCTTCCGCCTTGATACGGTCAATGACTTGTATTGGGGGTTTAACCAGTGTTAAGCCATAGCAATCCTCACACTTTCTCAACATTGTTTGGAGAAGAAAAAGAAACACACGTGAATTTACTGTTTCTAACCAGGCCACTTAGAAGTTGAACAGACGGAGAGAAAAGTGAAAAAAGTCAATTATAAAGAACAGGGGTAAAAAAAAAGAACCCTACGTACAAAGGT
>Ga0224511_10000912_pt1 | contig 16224 bp, 10 predicted proteins | sample SF_May12_sed_USG_2_FD_169988 | JGI IMG/M metagenome (GOLD analysis project Ga0224511, IMG submission 169988) | Sediment microbial communities from San Francisco Bay, California, United States - SF_May12_sed_USGS_8_1 | ecosystem: Environmental > Aquatic > Marine > Sediment | place: USA...
GCTCAGCGGGCGCTCAGCGGGCGCTCAGCGGGCGCTCAGCGGGCGCTCAGCGGGCGCTCAGCGGGCGCTCAGCGGGCGCTCAGCGGGCGCTCAGCGGGCACTCAGCGGGCGCTCAGCGGGGCTTTCAAGTCAGCATCATTCGATCTTGAGCTAAACGCTCTACCCACCGAGCTATCCTACTTCAGTTCTACATAAAAAGGCACGCAAGGTTCTTTTTACTCCGCAGATAGTAAAGAGGTGTAGTTTTATCAGTGTCCTGAATATCGGCAGCATGGCAGCATCACTGTTCACTCTGCTCCTCATATCCATAAACAGATACATCCTTATCATCAAAGGACAAGCTACCTATCACAAATGGTAAATATATGTAATGCTGGTAGTCTGAGGTGATAATACCTACACCATAAAGTTAGTTGTCTATGGCCAAAAAGGGAGGATAGCTCTTTGTCTATGGCTGGTCTACTATTTGGGGCTGTTTTTGAAATCAGGCAGCATTAGGTAGACAGTGCATGTCTTTCATACTGCGGAATACTGCGTGGTCCGATGATTTGTCAACGACAGCCTGTTCAATTAATTTGATTAAAATGATACCAAATATGGCGGACTGTAGTGTATCTCAAATTAAGAGGTCTTAATTGGAATTAAAGGGTTGAACATCATATTTTCAAAGAGAGTAAAATATATAATTCGGACCGGTGTGTAGTCCCCCACATTAACCACTATCAGTGCAATTACATTGTACCAAACTCTCTTAGCATTAAATCTATGTGTCTCGTTACTGGTAAGAACCCATAGAGAAGGTTCATCTAGCTTCAATAATGTGGCTGACAACATACTGAAGACACCACCTTAGAATATGCTCACTTTTGTTCGTTATCTGTTGCATGCTTCATGCAGGCAAATTCCTCCATCAGGCAGACTGTCAATTTTCCATTTTACTGCTCTTCTGTAGAAACTTTACATGGATATTTTTGTTTTCATTTGCCTTTAATCACACGTACGTAGACATGCTTATGCGTTTCACTACACGAACGCCATAAAGCATATGGTATACAAATAAGTTCAGAAAAAAACATTTTATAATGCTTCCATCATATACATGCAATCCCAACGGGCACTGGTCAGTGATAACCACGCATGTATTTTAAGATATTGTCTCAATTACCTGGTTACAACCCAGGTTTAAAGAGAATTCTATGAATATATGCTAGTACAAAGTTACTGAAGTTACTGAAGCCCCCTTCTAAAATAAATAACAGTACTCAATGGCCGTCTTCAAAGTTTTGAGAATCAATCTGAACAATTCTATTCATTTCAATTTAGGTAAATAATAATTCGTATCTATTATGTTATTGCAGGTATAATAGGAAGACAGTAGGTTTATCACTGGTGGTCCTCTGGATCGCATCGATAGGCGCTCTCATACCAGCATTAACCGGCCTTGGTCAGTTAGGCTTCAGCACTAAGGTATATGACCTGTAACCTTCTTATATAGAGTTATCCTCCCTTAACCCAGGGAGGATAACCATGCATTCGTGCCGTTCATATTGCTAGAAGGCTGTGCCAAACATTCTATAAATCAGAAGTATCTGCCGATGTCACTGGTCAATGGGTATCATTCAGCTATTTGGGGAAGCATTGGAACTGTCTAATGTGGTGTAAGATCTGCATTGTAGTCCTTAAAGATGTATTACTAAAGATGATGAACCAGCTAAAATATTACGGCAGAATCAATGTGACAAAACTGATTCTGTTTTGTAAATGATTATAGATTAAAATATCCCTAAACTTTTTGAGTGATCAAGCAAAATGAAAAATTAATCTCAAAAAGAAAACAAGGGGACTAAAACCCAGATGGTCTGACAATATCAAGAAGCTGTGCTGTATTCACTGGGTGAAACTGTTAGAGGATCGAGCAGCCTGTAGGAGGTCTTTATCAAAGAGTGAAGAAATAATGGCTGACAATGATGAAACTCTTTGGCTATTTTCAACCAGCTTTGTAAAGACATACAGCTCTTTATATTCCTGTTGAAAGAAGGTGCCACTCGATCCCCATCATTAGTAAGGCACATAACATTACGGATGCCATTAGACAAAATTTTACGCGCTATCCCGAGATGAATGGCATCTAGCTAGCTACCCACACCAAACTCCACCAAGTTTGATAACTGATGGATTGAATATCCCATGCGGCTCAAAGATCACAAATATGAAAATGATGATCGATGAAAATCAGTGGTTTCCCAAACGGGAAGCCAGCTGAGATGAGTAGCACCTATCCATAGATAATACCCTACCCAGTTGCCAAACATCATACACAAGCTACCTGAGATGATTGGCATCTATTCCTATGCGCCGCACCCCACCAAGTTCGCTCATCTAACCAAATATATACAAAAAATACATAGGTAGAAATATAATCAAATATAGAATGGAGAGTTATGAGAGCCATTGATACATAAGCTTCGACAATCGGCTGCAAAGGTAGTACCGCTCCCACATCAGCAGGAAGTCACATGACTGAGGGTGTGCAGACATACAGGATATGATGTCATACATAGCTTAGATATTTCATATACCAGCAACTTCCTCCAGAAGAAATAGTGGCCATGTTGGCTGCTCTCTGAAGCATTCAACTCACCCAGAGTCCAGGAAGGAAAAACTTATAAACTCTACACACAAATCAAGTTTAACTGACCTCTAGGCAAACGGTAAGCTCCATATTGTATTATATGAGTTACAAAATAAAAGGTATAAACCTAACTACTATGCAATGCGATGTATTTGGCTTAGGATTATTGACTAGGAGTAGGAGAGTAATGGACCATTTATTTTTACCCTTTTCAGAGACAGAGCAATAGAGTGAAAGCGACTCTTAAAGATAGGCATTTGAAATGGTGAAGTTAATGGATGCCATTTTACAATTACAAACTCCCACTGTAAGGTGATGAGCAACATCTAATCACTCCAAACTCCACCAAGTTTTCCTGAGGTAGAGGAATGGCATTTGAAAACTAAACTGAATGTTACCAGTCAGATGAGTGACACCTACCCACATCACACTCCAGCAAGTTTGTTGAGCATCTCCGACAGAGCCTTCACGGTGATTCTGATACCCTCAATAAAAATAAAATACACGAAAACAAAGCTACTCTACCCAGCTGCTGATGCCAAAGCAAACACCAGTATAAATGGTGGGTATGAGGCTAATCAGCCTTTTTTCTCATTTTGACATTTTGCTTCCACACACATTTACGATGCTGGGCGAAATTATAACAGAAATCTTTTTTTGCAGCAGAGTTTCTGGTGAACAGAGCGCCATTATCGCGCATGGAAGAATCTCCAATTTGGAACAACTAGGATAGAATATAACCCGGATGCATCGCACTTTTGTGGAAGCCTCTATGTCAGCCGTTGTATGGATCCTCTAGAGCCATACATGGTATGCTGTCTTGGGCACCGTCAAAAAGGGTCATCAGTTACCCACTAGTGAGGCGGCTTCGGCCTGAGGTGATCCCAGTTGGCAGCAAGATTGGCAATGCAACCGGTGTTATTGAAACTTCGATGTACAGTCTGTAGTACAGTTTTTAATAAACTTCTGCAACCTCAGCTAAACTTATAACATGTTGAGTTTTAGTATTGGTGAATCAAACTCCAGCCATGAACTAGTGATATTAGCAGATTTCTTAAGAGAAATCGAGTAGATGGGGCCTTGACTGCCAGGTTTCTCAAAATTATAACATTGATAAAATAAAAACTACATGCATTAAATACATGCATACATGCATTAAATACATGCATTAATGAGCTTTTTAGATTCTAGGTCCCATTAAGAAGACGTTGGAGTTTCAACCATAAAAAACACTCCTATAATTATTGAAAATAATCGAGAATAGTCTAGATTAAAGGGAACTTTCATCTATTGTGAATGGCTTGGAGTCGACCTGTTCTGGTGTTCAGCCATGTCCCTGGTCTTTCTGTGGCTGTGGAACACATTTGTATCCCAAGTGCTTATATGACTGCATAGCAGCTTTGCAAGACGTAAGTGTCCATATAATATAAGCTATTTGGTGGGCCAATCATAGCGTAGTAGAAGCTACTTACCATAACAATTGTGAAATATGGTGTAGTTGCCAGACTTGTTAAGTCTCCTCACTAACGCAAGGTGATTCAAGCAGCTGGTAGAATACAAGAGCTATGATCGTGTTATAAAATAGAGAACAGGGATTTCAATTTTTTTCGCACAAATTGGTGAGATGTTGTGTATAACTTTTTATATAATTTCATAGGATTTATTTCGTTTTGCAGTATCGATCATGTTTCTTCTCCTCCTATCACTTTGGCACTTATGTTTACGCCTGCATCTTCCTGATCGGCCTGGTTCTCCTCCCGAGTGTAACCTTCACCTCCTACGCATACATACGCATGGTTCTCCACTTCAAGAAAAGCAAAGACAATGTCAAGGTGAGGCTAACGGTCAGCATATAGCAGAATGGCTCAGTGGTAGAGCGCTGGGCTCACAACTATAAGAACCTAGGTTTGAATCCCGGTCAGAGTGGGCCTCAGTTGTGAGTATGAGCTCCTCACATTAATCTTATGAGGTGAAGTATTGATAGTGACCCGTTTGTGGTGTTTCATGCAGAGCCATAACCGGTGAACAAACACGTATCTAATCTAATCTGGCAGCTCACCAAAATGGTGAGGATGCCATACAAGAAAAAAAACTGGCCAGTATGTTTATTACTCCAATGCTGATTTGGTCCCATAGAATAAGTAAACTTGTTCTTGGTCCGTAGATCCCTAAAACTCAAAGCCATTTGATTCTCGAGAGATCTTGGGCAGAAGATTTTTCTTGCTTGTATCACTTCTCATCTATTAGGGCGCCGGACTGAAAACGCTTGCTTATTCACCAATAGCAGCTTTGCATGGAGCACCTTGAGCGGATCAGTATCAATGCCCCAGTAGCTAAGCCGAATTTGGTAAAATCTTGTACCATACTGCATATTCAAAATGGTTGGCGATCAGCATTGGTAATAGGTCCAGTCTTTCTCCTATTGTTATATTCAGGTACTTGGCTATCCTATTTAGCAGGCCTCATAAGCCTAATGCTAGAGTGGGAGAAGGTAGAAGTTTGTGAGGAGCTCCTTTTCACAGTGAGTGCTCAGCATGACTATGACTCGAATTCCAGATCTGTTGATCTTGAGCCAAACGCTCTAGTCATTGAGCTGTCCCACCCACCTTATGTTTGGGATTCTCATTCCCTCCCTTCGTTAAGGTCATTCATTTGTTTGAATGCATACATCTGGAATCTGGTTGTAGGTTCATAAGGAAAGAGTCTGGAAGGAACATGTTATAAAAAAGAGATACTCTCTCGCTCCACTCTCTGACGTAGACAGGTCAGATTATTCCACAAACTCAACCGCTGCCGAGACAGATCCGAGCTGCACACACGCCTGGCCAGAGCCTGGCCAGAGCAGCCCGCGTGCCTCAGTCAGGGCACATGCATTTCCTCCCTCTATTAAACCAACCCCCTCTTCCTGCTCTCTAGCTGCTGAGGAACAGACAGCGACAACCGCTTTTGTAAGTCAACATGGTTAGCTATAGAAAATCAGAAACTATAAACATCAGTTTGCTTGAAGTCACTTATTTTTGTAAAAAAATGAATCAAATTTGTGACCACTAGTGAGCCACTATTTGCTATGGTAAAGCTGCTCTGTGTATGTATTGAAGCCACTTTTTTCTTTTTGTAGATGAAGGTTTGTAAAGCGGAAAGGAGAATTGATCAGAAAGCGCAGAGAGTTGTCTTCTCTATGATTGCTGTGTTCATCGCGTTCGCTATCTGCTGGACGCCGTGCGCCGCTTTATATATAGGAGACTATTATGGTAGAGTCCCCGCATGGGTCTACTGCCTCACTATGAGTGTTGCATGGTTAAATTCTGCTCAGAATGTTCTTATATACGCATGGATTAATCGGACACATCGTAGGGCTTACCGACTACTACTAACCTGCAGGATACGGAAGCTCCGATCACCATAACTCACCACATACCTCTGCTCACCAACAGCTCACTGTATAGTGTCAGCTTCTTTCTCATTTAAATCCATAAAGTGCATGAACCATAAATCTGATTCTAATCTCTACTAAAGCCATGAAGGACTTTAGTCTGTATACAGCACAAAACTCTGCATAGTAAATCCAAAAATAGATAAAGCCTTCCATAAGCACCGGACCTACTGCAACCAAGAAACATGTTTTACTGCTTGATCTTGCTGCTTGTTTTCAACTCCCTGAAGTTGTCTACAAAGTTCTTTGAGGCTAATGGACCGTGGTAGCACCATAAAGCTACACTCTAACTCTATGGGTTCTACACTGATTGATTTTTTTTTCAAGAGCTAACCCTCTATATACATAGGCTGAAATAATGATGACCTGGCCAATTGTCTTTCTTCCACTAGAAAGACTAATATGTAGGGCGAGTGTAACAATACAGGATTTATTCAAAGATACATGACTTTCTGTGTATTCACACTCACAAAAATTCACATCCACTCAGCCCCACTGACAAGCCAGGTGACCACATTACAAATACATGTATATAGGAGTGGTGCAGCCAGGACAGGCACAATGCAACAGTGAAGCAGAGTTGGAGGAAGATAACTGTAGGCACTGGCATGACAGTCGATTTCATCATCATTACTCATTATAGTAATTGTGTATTTACCAACAGATGAAAGATAATGCCGCTCGCTCGTGGCTCCATCAGACACGGGCAATGGTGCCAACTGGAGGGCAAAAAGATAATGGTCCAGGGTCGGGAGAGATTGTATAAGATACCCCATGAATTCCATTATTGTTACATGTTCATCCCGTAATGTTCATCACTTATCTTTATCCACCATGTGTCCATTAGATCAGCCGATACATTGGACTTTCCATTCTCTACCATCTGTGGAGGAAATGACGATGGTTTCCCCCGAAACGGAAGCGTAAGCCGGTTAGTTCTGAAAATGATGCGAGGATCTCTTACTTATATCGGAAGCCCGGCATGACTAAAGCTTAAACTCAGGGTCTTTCAATCTTACCCCGAGCTCTTCGGTCCGTTCTCCTTATATTAGATACAATTGTCATGTATATATTCAAATTATTCGCTTAAGCAAAAAGTATGAAGAAATAAGTTAAATATCATTTTATTGGTAACGTTTATAGAACAGAAATAGCAGGTCATTCATGTAACATCAGGGAGGGGGGGGCGAGATAAATTCTGAGATCGGTAAGATAAATGGAGCTCAGCAGCTTCGTAAACAGTGTCCCCAACATGACTGGCATAACGCTGTCAAGCAGCGCCGCCATGTCGGGTCGGGAGCGATTGACCAGGTGTAGAGCATTCTATTGAGAAGAGGGGGAAATAAATACAACGGTTTGTACAAAATTACATATTGGTATGTTACAATTAAGAGTGAAAAACAGCCTAAAAGCATTGAGCCATAGTAATGAGCTCTCATCTATTGCATATGGTAAAGTAAGTTTGGCAAAAAGAGGAGACCATTTTTATTGAGCGGATTGCATGGATGATTTATGTGGCTTGTCTTGGACAAAAAACTTTCATAAAATACAATTCTCATTAAATTCGGTAAATTCGCACAACCAATCATTCGAATGACTGCCATTACCCCAAATAAGGACAGGCGGTGCTGAATCTTAGATTCGACTAGTCTGTCGATTGCACCAGAAGTTTGAGTAACTCGTTTAGCGGAAGAATCTCTCCGTAAGTGAGCTGAGAAAGCCTCGACGTGGGCGTACCTCCGGGTAACTCGATGCTCCTCTTTCCTCCGGTATCCGCTAAAACGGAGAGGGAGGTATGAGGCTTTATACCTAACAAACACAGACAGGTCCTAGTAGCCATGCATCCCAGTGCCTGGTAACCACTGGGAGTCAGGAGGAGTAACACCCTACCACTAACACTGGATTACCACTGATGGCAGCTGGGTGTCAGCTCAGTAGAAGCCTATACAGATGTTCGTATTTGGACCGTAAATAGCCTCTCTTACGTAGTTTGACTATGAATAGGATTTAAACCAATACACTGTTGATTTTCTTGTGACAATTGAGATAAATCCATGAGTCAGCAAATCGATGTTTAGCGGGTGAAACTCGCCCACTCAGCTACGCCCCATTATTCCATGACTAGAACTTGTTAGAGTATTGGCCAGATGTAGAGAATAGCTTACTCCTCTTAGCACAAGAGAAAAAAACCAGGAATTTTTTGTCAGGAAATCACTCAAATTCTGAAACTTGGAATTTATACTGCCCTAATGACTTTGAAGCAAAACTTTATGTAACTATTAACAGTTGAATAACCAACCTGAGCTGAGTACCTACCAGTCTGTTGATATTCTGTCGTCTGTTGAAGTGAGTTTGGGAGAACTCATCTGATATTCTGCGGAGCTTGGTGCCCACCGACAGCGCGATGGTTGTGTTGAGTGAGCTTTCTGAGAGGGCGCGACTCCTCATAGCGTGTTGGACGATATCTGGCAGTGGACCGGCTGACCCATCCACAGAGGAGAATCGTGTTCTGACAGCGCTGGGCACTAAAAACAACTATATCATACATATCATGAAGCAATAATTACATATCACAAAATATAATATATATACAATAACATAAAATTAAAATAAAGAATATACGTGTAGATATAGTTGGTGAATCAGAAACACAGTTGGCACATATCAGGGCACAGGTGGAATTATTGGCGCGTGGGAAATCTGAAGTGATAGTTCTATGGGCGAGCTTTAGATTTTTATGGGACTATCTGGGCATGAGATACGGTGAAACAGCGAGAGAGCGAGAGCCAAAACCAGGAGCTTGCTATGCAGAGAGCCACAGAGCACCGAAAAACTCTTCACGCTTGAATTGACAGTTTATTGTGATCACAGCTGCCAACTCTTCAGTAGCTTGTACAGGTATTATGACACCAGGCAGAAAGACGGAGTATGACAGTTTATGACAAGTGGAGATATGGCGCCGTGCCCTGAGTGCGGTGCCCTGAGCATGGTTCTGGCAGCCAGTAGGTGCTCTTGGAGCCATGCCCATTGGTAGCTAGACCTGGATAAGGTGCAGTGAATTGTGAATCTGAAGGACGCCCCTGGACGCACACAATGATTCTCTCAGCATGGTGGTCTAGACGCATACAGAGCTTCAACTTTGTCTAGATATAGTAACCATAGGCAAACTCTCAATTCAAAGGAATTGACTACACGGAATTTAAATTCCTTTTTGATATCCACTTAGGCAAATATGACTTATTGTCCTGTTGAAAACTACCTATAACTATCATGATTTTTGCTCCCTGTAGTGTCTTTGTCCAGGTTCTTTTTTAAGACCAATCAAACAATGAAGGAATTAATTACACTTTCCTTACTGCCGCCCGCGTTTATAACCGACCAGCTGATATTACTAGCTTACACAGCTGATTACATTGACACATATAGGTCAACATGTCACTGGCTCCGAGCCAACAAACACAATAGGATGTGTTTAGAGTTTTTTATCGCGACCCTGGATGAAAACCCGCTCAGCTTGGCCTCATTACAAGCCTGTAACGGCTAAATGATTTTCAGTCGTGATTAGCGTCTAGACTAGTCGTACAAGGCGAGCGATTGACACCCAATATAATATCTGGATAGTTATTATACCGCTAATACCCGCTATATGATCTCAGCATGCCCGGACCAGCCAGGCTTAACACCTGTGCGCCGAGTTTGGTTCTTTTGTGTGAATTGCAAAGTGTCGGGTAGTCATGCCTGGACACTAAACACACCAATAGACACAATTACTATTGTGCGTTGAAGCCAATAATCGGCTGTCTATGGTTTCATTTCTTCTGATGCCAAAACAAGATGCGATCCAGGTCTGTTTTCATTTGATTTAAATCCTCTCTCTCTTTTATAGCTATAAATAGCTATTACAGCATTAGAGACTTCTATTAGTTGCCTGGCGTGTCCTTTTCACCCCGAGTTTACTACTATATTTGCTTTCTCCCTATCAGTTATATAAACAACTTGATGGCTTATATTACGGACCAATGATAAAAACAGAAACAAAATGGGAGTGGCATGATTGAGGGGGCAGAGCGATTTCGCCTCCTCGGCGAAGAAAAAGGGAGACAAAAACTAGACCTGCCAAACCTATGAGTTATGGTAACAGTTCAGCTTTAGATTTATTCATTTGAAATTTGAATTAGATGAATTAAAGATGGTTTGTACGGGATGATAAATCGCTGTTCTAATTCTGGAGAACTGTGGCAGGTGCCAGTTTTAAAGGTGGTTGTTGATGCTAGTTGGCCGAAGGCCAGAAAGATACCTTGGCCAACAACTACTAGGCTCATTACACACTGGATGGTATTACTAAGATAGACCAGGAGAGTGATACAGTAAGAGTTCTGATGACCCATCGTGTCAGATTTTCAAACCAGGGAGAACTTTCTGCCTGAGTTGAGCGGGTGTATTAGCTTACGAGACCACAATTAATTTATGACAGCTAATCCGACTTTTAGAAAATCAGCTGACTGGCTTGGCCGAACTCCAAAATCAGGCGATGGAGCATTATTATTGCGTTGTATTGTTGTTGCGATGGCTTTTGTCATGATTCCCGCCAGTTTGTGCTGTACACGAGTGATACGAGATTTGCTGTTTGTTTAACGCGTAATCTGACAAAAACGTGAGCTTTGACTTCTTAAGCATAAGCCCCAGTCAGAAAAAAAGGACGCCTAAAAGTGATCCATAACGGCAAATGCCATCGGACCAAACCACAAGATCGCAAACAGCACCAGAGAGGATTAGCCCGCACGCGCCAGCATACGCCAGCATACGCCTCACAGAGTGTTACCCTCATGTCTAACTCTGAGGTTCCCCATGTGTTCGAGCCGTGTAAACTCCATCAATAAACATCAAGACATCAACAACCCGATAATTGACATGGGAACATTTTAAGGATCTACACATTTAATGTGCCTGCGACAATCGAAAATCAATTCTACGTCATCAGAGTACCCATAAACTATCGAACCGCTGGTTATCGATCCTGACACAGCTGACCAATGTGGCCCAGATAACCTTCATAACATTTACTGACACAGATAACCGATTACATTTCTACTCTGGCAGTGTTATTGATAAAAGGGACCAAAGGGCACAGGCTAAACTGGTAAACCTCCAGAATGATGCAATCTACTGATTGGAGTAATGGGAAAGCAAGGCTCAGAGCCAACTATATAGGTCTACACTCCTAACTAAAATAGCTGCTCAAGGACCGTCCTAGTACCATAGGGATTGTTCATTTAAATTTTTTTCTCTATGACAACTTTAAACTAGGTGATGGTTCACTTTTCCCGTTGCGACAAGTAGAAATAGAAACAGGCATGTAGACGGAAAAGTTCTGTACGGATGTTTATGTCAAAAAATAAAATCTGCAGCACAGACCAGTGATCATTTGGCTAGGCAGAAATGTGAAGATCAGTGAATTAGACTTTAAATAGGAGGTCCAGTTTGAGGAAGTCCACCTTCTCTGCATGATAGTGGTGTTTCCAATTAGTTTGACCCCTCGATTCAAAGGACTTTTACGTCCAGATAACCTGAATTCTAAGTCAAGTTTGTATACATGTATGTACATAAAAATACTGAAATGTAGATTCCTCCAATAATAATCTATATGGGTTTTCATATGAACAGAAGTACTTTTAATTTATTATACAACATTCCTTAGAATTTCAGGGTTATTGTGTATCGTATGGTGAAGGTCGCACGCTGTGCATATACGAGTTGGTAGAAGATGAGTCTACCTTATACCCACAGCGCAGATTCTACGATGCTAATGTGACTCACCAGATGAGCTGTCTCCGCCAGATAGAGGGCGCCTCATCTCCACCATCCGTATCTCTCGTCTCAGCGATACGGCAGCGAGGTCGCTCGAACAGCGCTCAGGGGCGGAGTTTATAGGAGGGCTGAGATCACCACGAGGCGAGTCTTGGCGGGTGGGGATATCTATAGGCACACTGGTCGGACTTCCGTTGGGAAACTCTGGAAAAAAGATAGAAAAGCTATAAACTAATTAGTCAACTCCATTTACATGTAATGCGAAGGGACTACTGTATACACCTATAGATATATGTATATATAGACTTCATACCTATGGTCAAACCATCCGTGTCTGAAAGTCACAAAACCCCTCCAGGAAAGACGTGGGATAAATAAACTGGGCAGTGTTAAAAATGCCCTACCCGAGGCGCATATTTTTTTTGGCCCAGGGAAGTGTGAGAGGAATCGGTGTCCCTCATTTGTTGGAATCTCGGACAACCACCCTTCCCATGAATTTACAGAGCGCCTGTGATATATTATATTATTCCCTTGCCATGTTCTCCTAATATTGGCATGACAATCAGTTGAGGCAAAGTTGTAATAATGTGACAGTGTTGGCAAACACCGAACCTTAGAGGCTCAGATGATTTTGATCTCCCATTGTGATATGACAGAAATCTGGCAATGATTCCACCAATACACGTGACTGGTGAATGTAAGTTGGCTTTAATTATCCAAGCAGCAAATTAACTACGCGATAATGGTGGGAACCAATTATACAAACGGCTCTATATCCACTTAAGATTGAGTGATGCTAATTAATTATGCTGCCAACAAAAATCCGCTGTCTCGTTAACAACTGGTAGATTCGGTGGTGACCTGATTTAACTTGCTGGTCCACTTAGCATGGCTCCTCTGTATGGAACCCATAGAGTTATCCTAGGAAAGATAACTCTATGATTGAGTCCCATTAGCCATAAATTGGCACTCCGCCAAACACATTACCCACAATGCAGTGTGAATTACAAACACCACACCTGCTGAACTAAGAGAGGGGCTTTATGGCAGTATTACTAATGGGCGGTTTTTGACGAGGATCACGGTTCAGACAACAGGGAAATCTATTATTACCGAAAACTTGGTGAGGGAGATGTTGAAGAAGCTTGGTATTACTACCAAATGAGTTATTCAGTGTTTGTTAAAATCTCTAGTAGAGTTTAACAAACACTGCTCGGGTCAGCGTGAGGTAAACTAAGGTCAGCATTATGAAAGCTCTGAATAATAACCAGGTTAATACAGGTAATACCAGTACCATTACCAAACAGGTAAAACGTAAACAAGTTCTAGAAGAGAAATATAAAGAGAGCTACAATAAGTACTCAATTCAAAGGACCACAGAATATTAGTATGGTTGCTATAGGTATGGGTGGCTTGGTCTTCAACCTAACTACCCGTGTAGGCGACCAAGAAAAATATTCATCGTCCTTCAAATCAAGGCACAAAAAATACCTGAGCACAACATTGGCGAGTTAAGGTTTATAAAAAGCAAATGATTTCTAATCAAACAAGACAGCATACCATCAGTGATACCAATACCAAAATTATCCAGCCATCAATCTAAAATTATCCAGATGAGGTCTGTAGGGTAATAGTGGGCAGGAGTGTGTAACCTGACCAGACCCCTGGGCTCGGAGATGACTTCCTGATATAATTATTTACTACAGCCCTGCTGCACCTGGGTCTACAAATCACTACACTACTTCTATCTATGTCAGTGACCCCAAAAACCCAGTCAGGGCCTAAAAACCAGACAGACAGTCAGATATGATCATCCTGTCTCTTAGCCACAGAGCAATGGTGGCAAAGCTTATCAGTACCCAGATGTCCTATAATGACAAGCCTGGAGCCTGGTAAATTAACTCTTACATGTGTGTACTCTATAGTACATGTAATAGCACCTCTGGGCTAATTGGATACTGAAGCACCTCTTACTCACTTATGAGTCAGCGAAGAGTGTGCAAGAGTTCAAATAAACTTTGTTCCTCGCAGTACATGCACTATCGGCCAATGACTCAGATATCAACATCAAAGCCCGAGCTAGTGGGTGGCTCATTGCTACGAGTACTGGGGAGGGGAGGGGAGGAGAGAGGAGGGATAATTATGCACGTGGATCAAACCTAATGTTGACAAAGAAAGGGTTTGTTATCAAAGCAAAGAGAAATCTTTGACTGACCTTCTCCGAGATAACCGAAGATATTAAAAACCGCTACACTAGGTGTTTCATCATACAATTTAACAGGATCGAGCAACACAGAGGCCCGAAGTGCTCGGAACGACACAGGCAGCTGGATACTGATTGGCTGGGATGTGCAGAACGCGGTCAGCATATGTATGGCCGGTGATCAGCTGAGTTCTGTACCCAAAGATAATCACAATCACAGTCCCTGATATGCGAGGATAAGATAGACACTGGCAGGTGCTCATTGCATGATTCACCGTCATCAATCACTGTAGCATCACACTGCTTGACAACAGCTACCACAACAGGGCACCGACATCCTGGACAATAACTGGGGACAAAATGTTATATTAATAAAACTATGCTATTATTAGGTGGTTTCAGTCACCGCCCCCACCATCACTTCCTTAAAAACCTAAGCCAGACGACACTGCTGTTCAAGTGATAGCACATTTACATAGAATATTACTGTCGCCTCAGACGCACCACACGTAAAGGCCAGGAAATAATATGGCAAATTTCCTTAAAAAATCCTCTACTCGAGGGAGTTACAATGATTGGAGGAGCTTCCAGTTCACAATAAGAAATGGCAATTGGTGTTAAATTCGGCGACGACCGACCAACAATAGGTAAAAAAAACCTATTTACTGACAGTTACTAGTCTACGACACAGCCAAAGTTATCAACTAGGAGGGAGACTTATGGTACCTAAACACCCATTCAGTCTGTGCGATAGCCTCCAATGCTCTCATGTGAATAACCCCGATAAGCTTCCTCGTTACTCACCGAACTCAGCTGTGCTGAACTCATCTTCTGTGCTGGATTCCGTGCCTTCATCCGACTCCTCGTCGCTCACATAAAACTGTGTAGAGGGTTCCACTGGCTGACCTACAACGGGAACCAACAGGTCATAGCAGCTGGAGAGTTGATCGCAAATAGCCTCCAGGCATTCTATACTGCAACGAAGAGCAATCGCACTTAACTGCACTGCCCTCCTCACCAAATTACTACGTTCAACCATGACCTAGATAATGTAGAATCAGTAAATCAGGGCGAGTGAGACCAACGAAATAGAAAAGTGAAACTTGGATGAAAAGGATGGTATTGAGTCCAATATGACAACAAAAAATCTAGCGATATTATAGATGCATGGCAACGCCTCTTTGAATTGAATTTCACTGTCAAATTTGATTGATGGCATCCGAGAGGTAAGAAATCTGATGAGAAGAATTGAATTTCCTTGGTCTTTAAAATGAGATGACAGTAACAGTACCAATACTTTGTTCTGATTCAGGTAAGCGCAAATTGAGGTTGAGTAACTTACGGTAAGTTAGGGGAGAGGTCGCCGATTGATTCTGAATTCCGGAGTCAAAGAAGACTGAGTCCTCGAGATCATAGGATAAGTGAAAGAGTTCCTCAGCCTCATCATCAGTGGATGCCGGCGGAGAGAAACTTGTCTGGAAAAAATTAACTCAATACTTGCAGCTCCATGGAGTTGGTAGTGAACGACAAACATACAGAAAAATCCTGGGATGGTTTTGTCCGGGATATGAGGGTTTTTAAACCAAGAGTGGTATTTATTTCTTATGATAAAGGTTGTCAGCCTATAAATTCCGTCAAGTGAGGCAGCTCGATATCACTGGACACTTTGACAGATAATGGTGGAAGCTTCTGGCACAAGAAAACCCAGACGACAAACATAGGCCAACAATGGAGCCCGGGGAGACACAGACAGTCTCCAATGTGGTAAGCGGGAGCTGAGCCCGGACCTCACTAACACAAGATATCAGTGTATTCCATCTGTCTGAGTGACCATGTGGTGCCGAAATAGGGTATAAGGTGCTCTCCTGTTCGAGACACGGTTCACGGGAACACCCAATAATAGCTCTCATGTCTAAAGGCTTTGGGAAGGGTGATGGTAAGATTGGGGAGGAGTGTGACGGGCCAGCAATGGTAAGGTTCGGGGAGGAGTGTGACGGGCCAGCGATGGTAAGGTTCGGGGCAGAGTGTGATGGGCCAGTGATGGTAAGGTTCGGGGAGGAGTGTGACGGGCCAGCGATGGTAAGATTGGGGTGAGGCGGGTATGATGGTAAGGTTCGGGGAGGAGTGTGATGGGCCAGTGATGGTAAG
>Ga0224511_10000913_pt1 | contig 16208 bp, 5 predicted proteins | sample SF_May12_sed_USG_2_FD_169988 | JGI IMG/M metagenome (GOLD analysis project Ga0224511, IMG submission 169988) | Sediment microbial communities from San Francisco Bay, California, United States - SF_May12_sed_USGS_8_1 | ecosystem: Environmental > Aquatic > Marine > Sediment | place: USA...
TCCATGATCCCTGAAGACCAGAAAAATATGATTACACAATGATGTAGTACAGGGCGACTTTTTACAGCCGCCACACAGGCACTAAACACCAGCTGTAGTAAGTAATATTAAACTGATGAAAGGGAAAGCCCTCAGGAAGCATAGCCTGCACGAGAAAACATCAGCCTCGGTTTTATTAAAGCCGTTCATCAGTAGTATTGAATGATGCCAATAATGTATTTAGACATAACAAAAGTTGCTCTATATTAATTAGAAAGGTTCTGTTTTCTTTACACTGACTGATTCTTTTTCTTCCGTTATTATAATGTAGTTCGATTCAATTAATATAAAACCTTCACAGAATCTATAAATGCAGAAACAAATTACAGTATTAATACATGTTTTAGTAACTATAAATAGAGGAAAGTGTTCAATTACCCTTAATATGTCAATGAAAGTCATTTTAATGATTGATTGTTTTTGAGAAAGTATCTCCATTTTAACTTTAACATAAATAATGTCATATCGACACAGAATATATGAAGACCCAAATTGCACTATCAATGTTTATTCTTTAAGTTTTATATCATTTCTTCATGCAGATATGTCGTGAGTAATATGTATCACAACTTAAGTGTCTATAATTGTGTATGTATATTTGACACGAATAAAACATGTAACCTTTCAAAGTTCTTACCTTAACTTAAATATTTCTTGCATTTTTCGGAATCTTAAAAACCATTTGCGACAGTAGTTGTATAAAACGTATACAATTTCAAAAGAAAATAAAAAATAAAAAATCCGAAAAACACAAAAATATATGTTTTCTAAATGTCTGTTGCGTCATGTTGTTGTAAGAGTCTTTTTGTCGTCCCTTGTGTTAGTTTTTGTACGGGCCATTTTGTCATGGTGCCCTTAAACATGACATATCTACATTGTTTGAACATCTCTTCAATTTATATTATTCGTTGTGCCCATGTACCGTGCTAGGTTTGCATGTAAATCATTTGCACATGTTCAACCGTTCTTATGAACAATGAGTCGTTCTTATAATGCGTCTTTTATCAATTTTGGCAGTGTATTTTGGCACATTTGCATACGAAACTGCCGTACATAACTTTTTTTAAAAGCGTTACGAAAAAACACAAACATAAAACAACTCTTATTCTCTGTAGGACCAAAACCGTGACCTTTTTTGTCAATTTTGAGTGCACCTTAATAATGCAAATAATATATATTTAATGAAATATGTACGAAGCCTTAGATATTTATCATTTGATTTCGAATTGTAATCTGTTACAAACTGATTAGATGTTTTCACACTTTGAACACTTGGCTTTCGTAGTCGGACCTTCCGTTACAGTATAATATATCGCGACAGGATACTGCAATGGTCGTGTATGTGACCTAATTAACCATGAAAAACAGGAGGGAAATTAATGGAAACGAAAGCGCATAATGATCTGCATCAATCATGTTCCAAGCAATTTTACAAATAGTATGTTCTTTTACAGACGTCAGTAATGGTTGTGTATTGATTTATATGAAAATCAGATGCATCTAATCCATTTCAGGAAGTGCAATTTTTCAACAGAAAAAGGATTATATAAATAATGTTTACCTAAATGCAACATGGTATATAACGGTTCCACCATATAAATTACCACATTTAGTAAAAATCGTTTGCAGGCTTGCTTATTTACCCAGTTATTACATATTTCTTTATAAATTATGGTGGTTAATTGAATGCTGTTTAAATTCAGACGTCTGATTGGCCGAAAATGGCGTTATACGTCTAGGCGCTACGTACATTCTCGCATTTTGTGGTTTCAACGTCATTTCCGATGGTCCGACACATGGATTGTCGATACGTCAATTTGCATTTCACTGGACGCCGATGAATAGTAATAAATAAGGCGTGGGTCGACATTGACAATAATACTTTAAACAAGTATTGTATTACTCCAACGCGTGTCTATTTACATGTCAGTGCAATAATAACCAATTGATTTATACGGTTCGCACAACATTTTCTGCGTTTGACCAAACGATGCATGTTTGTATTTAAATACGGCAATAAAGAACTGATAAGACATATTTATTATGACTTTCTACAATACATAAGAAGAAAACTGTGTGAAAATCAAATTGGTACACACTCACACTCTAAGAGTTTGATAAAAAATAGTTGTACCCCTTTGACAAAACAAATATGCATATAATTTAATGATAAATTTCCCTTTCATGATAAAGAAGTCGAACTAGTTTGCAAAAAAACATTGCCATCATTTCACAAATACATTTAAAGAAAAGTGAAGGCACTAGTTACGTAGCATTAATATTATGCCATTATATATACGTTAATATGCATGTGTATGCGGGTTAACCAGAGGTTATGTCATATTTTATTTTCTCGGCATTTGATTATTTGATATTGTGAAAGTTTTGTATATATAAAAATGCATGCGCGCCACGAAATAAATATGACGTCTCAAATAAATCAATTTTTAATACCATAAATATACTCATACTCAAAACAACGTACTGATTGTTCAAAACCATTCCTATGGCAACTTAACCATTTACGCATGCAAAATCATTATAATCATATACAAATGTGTTCACGAAAACTTGCACTACTTGCACTACCGTGACATTGTGATGGAAATATGTCGCAACATAATACCGTTATAGCAGTGTATGTGTTGTAATTAACCGCATAAAACTCCAACGTAGTAGTGAAAAAGTTAATTGAGATAAAAACTACATCATCAATAATTCTCAAAAAATGATGATTTAGATTATCTTTTGTGAAGAACACATCACTGGCGTTGGTAATCTGAGTATCATGACAATTTGAATCATGTTCGAACACACATTGTACAAATTCGTTAATGCAATACACAGTTTCGCAAACATTCAATATCCTCCCCTTCTATGCTTTACTTTTGTTCGTGTGATAAGGTGTATCACAAACAGGATGTAAACTGTCTTAAGTATTTACTGGGTCGGATTGTCACCTGACAATCATAACCATAATGCATTTTATTAAAAATGTGACCATGTACTGTTATAAATAAAGAACAGTGCGTTAGCGTTCTTGTGTAAAATATTAAAAAGACACGATGAATAACGGCTTCAGTAAATATCCAAGTCTGTATCTCATTAGGAGTAATCAAAACGCTGACACAAATGAGATTGACATTTAAGGATCACGTACTCTGCAGTCTGTATTATTGGCACAGTTCTTGAATTTTAGGTTTAATTATAGCTGCTTAAGTCGTTACACTAACGACAAGTGTTGACTATAGACAAACGATTGCATGTAAAGGCTGAAAGTAAACTGTTTGCAGTTTGATAGAGTGTACTTTGCAAAATGAGTTGTTTACTTAGAAAGCTCTTGCACTAAATAGCATGTACGCCATTTAGATTGATACTTTTAAATCTTTTTATTGTTATTTTGAAATTTATAAAAACGTTGGTATTTTGTAAATATGTGTTCATAGAACACGTTTTATTTATAACATTATAGTCATAATTTATAAGATATATAAATATGTTAGCTTGAAAACAAAATTTACAAGAATGCCATAATTTTGAAAATATATTGTATCTGAAAAGTTCTGTGGTAATACGTTAACTGCCGCGAGGTAGGTTTACGGATTTGGTAAAGACAGCTGTAGCAGTTAAGATTTAAACTAAGTTAATGAGAGGTTTAGAATTAGCGCGTAACATTATATTGTTGGATGCCAACACTCTAAGATCGACTAACGCCTGGCTAAGGTCTCCACCAAAAATGATACATTAAACGATTCTAATATTTCGCAAGGGCGTGACCATTTATAAAAAATATGCAATTACAATAAATTAAATTGTTTGCCTACATATCGACCTTGATATTACAACTCTCTTTTTTGTTCTTAAAATTTACACCCACTGCTTTTAGAAATAATGTGAAAAAATGGGAAATTCCTCAGAAAGCATAGCTTTAATTGTGAAACTAGCAGCAACTGTTTTATTGCTCTATTGAAATATTACTGACCAATTATCGTACTAGGAGATGATGGTTGCTATTTGCATAGGCCGGATTGACAAGTGAATACAAAAGGTCCGTCCAGACGCCAATTTGGGCGGGTTGTCGATAGGTCTATTTTCAAGCCGACGCAGAAGCACTAGACATCAACTTTGGTGAGTTAAATAATCGGAGAAAAAGGAAACTTGTGGACAAAACAGATAGGTTATGTTCGTGTCAGTATGGTTTATATCATTTATGTGATTGATTCTGATGTTGCACATTTTAAAGGTTAATTACCAGTATAATCTGACAGCGTCATCATTGCATTTCTTCAAGTGGAATTACACTGGACATATAGAAACACACTGATTATGTTGAATAGAATTTTTAATGAATGTCGCTTATTATCGCTTTCTAACGAAAAGATGGAACAGAAAACACAATTAATAATTTTTTAAATGTCAATGTAACTGTTAAGAATAAAGTAATTTAATTTCGGTATGTGGTTTTACTGTTAAACTAGAAACACATCGCTATCAATTAATAGCATATGCAAACACTACAAACTGTTATGCATTTCCATTCACTTGTTTTACACCAAATAATAGCTGCCCAGATGTACAATATACGATTTGTGTCGCGATTGTTTTAATGGGTATTGTATGTTTTTGTCGCAGTCAGTGTGATATCTACAAAGAGTTTGCAATTGTTTTTACAATTCTATTTTCTTTAGGCACTATTTGTTTTCTAAATGTCAATAATCTAATAAATCTAATGAAGCCTTTTCCTGCGTATAAGTTTTCGTTTTGTATTGTGATGTATGATGGATGTCTGAAAGCTAAATAGGTCAAGTAGTATTACACTAGAAGAATAGTTGAACGTATATACATTTTGTAACCTGTGTAAAATCATTAATTCACGTACACAGATGTAAAATCATAATACTGTGAAATCATTTTATTCGTTGTCAGCAAAGCATTTTAATTCGTGTATTTCGTGAGTAGGACAATCAACGAATTCAAGATCCCAACAACTTGTTGATTTAATTAAAAAGTGTGTTTAATTTGAAAATTCACGAATGCAAGTGTCCTAGAACATGTCCATCATCACTCAACCACGAACATTCTTGTCCATGATAGAAAATGATTTCACGTGTATGTTAAAGGGACTCCAATATGGTCTGGTCGTGCTACATCCTTTAAAAAGAAAATTTTCGAAAAACATAATTAGTGCATTAATATATTGTGGTACCTTAATGTGTCCTCTATCGATATACTGCTATGCCCTACACACGTCGTTAACAAGAAAAAAACAGGTTTTCGAAACATTTCTTTTAACACGAGCAGACCTCAATGGAGTCTCTGTAATAATAGGAGTGCTTTGAGTGTCACGGTGTTATTACCACGGGGACAAATTCGTTTCATTAGAAATTAAAACTCGTGGTAAAACGTGATAGTACTTTCTCGTGCCTTTCCTTTTGTGTACTTAATTTCACACTAGTGACATACTTTTGAAACGTAAAACACTAAAAATACAGAATTTGCCAACCAATACAGGACATATTAAGGTACCACAAGATATACTGCTATGCCCTACACACGCCGGCAACAAGAAAAAACAGGTTTTCGCAAAATTCCTTTTTACACGAGCAGACCTCAGTGGAGTCTCTTTAATAATAAGAGTGCTTTGAGTGTCACGGTGTCATTACCACGGGGACAACTACGTTTCATTAGAAATTAAAACTCGTGGTAAAAACGTGATAGTACTTTCTTGTGCCTTTCCTTTTTGTACTTAATTTCACACTAGTGACACACTTTTGAAACGTATATCACTAAAAGTACAGATTTACTATTCTGCCATAATGGTTTTACTGGTTTCCTTATCAATGTGGGGGCTAGCACTGAAATTGCGTAACCTAAACATAACGTCATAAGCCATTGATTTCAAGCTGAAATTGATTTGTTTACAAATCGTAGTATCTGTTTCATATCACCTTTTAATTGCTTTTTCCCCACTCTTTCTTCCGTGTCATTGTAATATATCGCGATAGAATAATGCAATGGTCGTGAACGTGATGTAATCAACCATACAAACATAAGGGAAGTTGTAATGGAAATAAATTGCATATTGAACCGCATCAGTTTCTATGCAAAAACATCAGCTTGATTGTTGTGGTACACACTTCATTGCAAAATATGAAAATCCGAATAAAAATGTCCATTTCATCAATTCCATTTCGCAAAATGTAATGCAACAAAATGTTAAAAATGCTTAAAGGAATAGATAAACCAAAACGACATGATAAACCTAATAACGAGTCATTATATTCTTAACATTTATCAGATTGACATTTAAAATGAATGTACACCTGAAATCTTGATTATTTGTACATTTATTGAAATTTATGTTATTAATGATTCACGATCCTTGTACAATTAGCAGCATCTCTTAGAAACGGATTCTACTTATAATTAAAACAGAAAAATTAAGCCGATGCCTAATAAGGTGAAATATAAGGTTATTATTTCTACCTATGTGTTCTAAGACAAGTAGTACAGAAAAGAATTAAGTAAAAAATATCGGAATTTGGTAAAATGGCAGCCATGTTGGACGCCATTTGCTTCTCTGGCAACTCCAACACTTTAAGTGTACACATCCATGTACAAACATACTTAATTCTACAAACGTGGGTTTAAAGGTGGGTTAGTTTAGGCGCGAACACGCAGTCTTGTGTTGGTGAATTATAAATGTCTAACGATTTTTCATAGTCCTAATACTGGCATGTAAACTAGTGTACGATAGTAGATGCCAGTTAAAGATTGTTTATAGAAGAAACTTCCGGAAAGATATCAGGTTTAATATACAATTGTATATATAGAGAGAGAACGATTTCCCTGGGTACAATTACAAAACTATTCTGCTTATTAACATTTACATTTTAGAGTATTGACATTTCAATAATTTCATATAATATATATTTAGATCAGATGGTAAAAGTCATGATGTGACGTTTACTTAACAATTCGTTTAAGAAAACCTTTAAAAAATAACCTTAATGTTAAAGAATCCTAAAGTACGTTTAAAGTGATTTTGATATATCGTTTAATAGATAAAGCATTTGAACCCGAAACCTTCTTTTTTATTTTGTCATTTTGTCAATAAGATAGACAGTTTATAAAAAAGGTCGTAGACTTTGTTGTGTATTCAAACCGTGAAGAGATCTTACATAGAGTGTACATGCATAATGTTAACATTTAAAGCGCCGTATAAGTAATACAACGAGTGTGTATGCTATATCTAGCATTATTCGTGAGTCAAAATTGGTGTGAATTAAATCAGATAATAGTGTTTACATAATATTGTTTAATGACAAAATATAAAAATAGCAACAATGACCTTTATGATTCTAAATGCATGTACATATATTTGTCAATGTATATGTACTATCCAATGTTAACATAATCGCTAACCGTGCTATTATAATTAATTTGCTGATTTAATTTTTTTGGTACCAGAGTAACCTTTACTCAGTGACGTCGTGCCAGTTACGCGACTGTAGTAGAGTTCCGCTCTTAGCGTAGCATTTGCGAAGCAGACGACCGTGGTGTTTAAATTGTAAACAGTTGTATACAGCTGAACCTTGATAAGCCGAACACCAGTTATCCGAATTATTCAGTATTTCGAATGGACTTTTCGGTCTCGTTTTTCTTATTATTTTTTTAACAAAATATAAGTCTTTCATGTATCTAGACACTAAGTGCTAGGTGACGTTTCTCAATTACCAGTCACTGTGTAAAATATGCATATTTAAAGTACATGTACTGTGTGTATTAATTTTTTTTAGAATATACACTGGTATGATTTTGAAATCTTCAGCAATTCATACAGGGAAACAACTAGAACAAAATGACACCGATATTTGATATTTAATTATCCAATTAACTTTCTCCTATATGTCAAATAAATGGATCGTTTCGAAAACAATGTTGTATAATCGTTAGGATTTCAAAGAATGTACTAGTTTTAATTATTTATTTATTTTTGTTGTATGATTCTGATCCCCATTATTCTTTTAACAAATTAATAGCAAACCGTCAAAATATATATTTATGAAGACCTAAATTGCAGTTTTAATACAGTCGTTTTTATGTGATTTTTTTTTACTGTTTTCCGTGTAAAAATATGGCAAATACAACTATTTCATAACTGTACTGTCTAAGAATGTATTCAGACACAACAAAATATATTCTATAATAGAAGAATGGAATTAAATGGAACCGTCATAGAATATGTCAATGCAGAAACAAATTGCAGTATAAAAACCGGTAGTTTTAATTATTTATTTATTTTTGTTGTCTGAGACTGATCTCCACTATTTATTCAACATAAATAATTACAAACCGTTAAAGAATAATTGTATCAATCCAGACCTAAATTGCAGTATCATTATTTATTCTGTAACTTTCCTATCCTTGTTTTCCGTGCACAAATGTCTCCAGTACAAGTAAGTCATTGTAACAGTCGTAATTATATCTTAGATTGTTTAAAGAAATAATAAAATTTGTTCTATAAAATATATCATTTCAGCAAAATGACAATATCAACTATGTCATAACTGTACTGTCTAAAAATGTATTTAGAAATCACAAAAGATACTCTATTTTAATTGAAAAGGTTCTGTTTTCTTTACTCTGACTGATTCTTTTTCTTCCGTTATTACAATGTAGTTCGATTCAATTAATATAAAACCTTCACAGAATCTATAAATGCAGAAACAAATTACAGTATTATTAGTTTAATACATGTTCTAGTACCTATAAATAGAGGGAAGTGTTCAAGTACCCTTAATATTTCAATGAACGTCATCATTTAAATGATTAATTGTTTTTGATAAAGTATTTCCATTATTACTTTAACATAAATAATGTCATATCGACACAGAATATATGAAGATCCACATTGCACTATCAATGTTTATTCTTTAAGTTTCATATCATTTCGTCATGAAGAAATGTCGTGAGTAATATGTATCACAACTTAAATGTCTATAATTATGTATGTATATTTGACACGAATAAAACGTGTAACCTTTCAAAGTACTTACCTTAATTAAAATATGTCTTGCGTTTTCGGAGTCATAAAAACCATTTGCGACAGTAGTTGTATAAAACGTATACAATTTCAAACCTTCTTTTATTTTATTCTTATTCATTGTGCCCATGTACCATGCTAGGTATGCAAGGTTAATAATGTGCACATGTTTAACTGTTCTTATGAAAAATGAGTCGTTCTTATTATGCGTCTTTTTATCAATGTTGGCAGTGTATTTTGGCACATTTGCATAGGAAACTGCCATACATAACTATTTTTAAAAGCGTTACGAAAAACACAAACATAAAACAACACTTATTCTCTGTGGGGCCAAAACCGTGACCTTTTTTGTCAATTTTGAGTGCATCTTAATAATGCAAATAATAAATATTTAATGAAATATTTACGAAGCCTGAGATATTTATCATTTGATATCGAATTGTGATCTGGTACAAACTGATTAGATGTTTTCACACTTTGAACACTTGGCTTTCGTAGTCGGACCTTCCGTTACATTTTAATATATCGCGACAGGATACTGCAATGGTCGTGTATGTGACCTAATTAACCATAAAAACCGGAGGGAAATTAATGGAAACGAAAGCGCATAATGATCTGCATCAATCATGTCCCAAGCAATTTTACAAATAGTATGTTGTTTTACAGACATCAGTAATGGTTGTGTATTGATTTATATGAAAATCAGATGCAACTAATCCATTTCAGGAAGTGCAATTTGTCAATTGAAAAAGGATTATATGAATATTGTTTACCTAAATGCAACATTGTGTATAACGGTTCCACCATATAAGATACCACATTTGAGCATTTCAAGCGCAGACAATGATAACACTGACGTTCTAAAAATCGTTTGGAGACTTGATTATATACACAGTTATTACATATTTCTTTATAAATTATGGTGGTTAATTGAGTACTGTTTAAATTCAGTCGTCTGATTGGCCGAAAATGGCATTATGCGTAGAGACGCTACGTACATTCTAGCATTTTGTTGAACCAAACGTCATATCCGATGGTCCGACAAGCGGGCTGTCGATACGTCAATTTGCATTTCACTTGACGTTAATGTAAGATAAATAATAGAGCGTGAGTCGCCATTGACAATGATACTTTACACAGTTCTTATATTACTCAAACGCGTGTCTATTTACGTGTCAGTGCAATTATAACCAATTGATTTAGTATATACAGTTCGCACAACATTTTCTGCGTTTGACCAAACGATTCCTGTTTTATTTAAACACGGCATTTATGAACATTATTATATTTCGTTTACGATAGATAAGGTGAATATATTGTATTATTTAACAAATTAAATTTTAACACACCCATAATCCAAACGTTTGAGAAAATTAATGGTCAATAGAAGCAACAACGTATATTAATGGCTGTTTGTATTATTATGAGTCTAAATACCTCATTTTCCTCGTGATGTAACAAGGCATGTCATGATGTAGGACTATGTGTTGATTCCAGAACAAATATACTACATGTTTTCATTGTTACTTTTTTGAGAAAATGTCTGTTAAAATGTAATTTCATATCACTTTTTGTAACAATGGACATGATTAACATGTGCAAGTAGTTTAGAAAGGATTCCAACATTTTTATAGTTATGAAAGATACAATGCACTTTTTGGGGGTTTTAATGGCTTTTTATAAAACACAATTAACTGCAATATTGAAAATTGTATCACGGAACATGGTAATAAAATCTCAGATTTGTACATATACATCCATACTGACGTTTTAAGATGACTGAAAGTCACCCACTATGCCAACACTCGTTTTCTTATTTTGTTGGTGAGTTTTTGTGCGTAAATTAATTAAGCGTTGACATTGTGTTTGTAGAAACAATATTTAATGTTCTTATTAACTGGTCAACATTCATCAATGTTTTTTTCAAACGTTTGGTCCTTTCAAATTTTAATCAGGAATGGTAGAACAGTGACTCTAAGAGGACAACAGTGATTTAATGTTGACATAGTTTTCTTTCCAATTTATCAGATATGTATTTGTTTTATATTTTTGTAATTAGGTTTTTACTTACTTTTTATGTTAAAGATGCTAGGTCTGTATCTTTATACCATAATAATCAGTCACAAATCTTGCAATATGTTAAGTATACTAAATAAATTAACGTTTGTGACAAATAGTGTGTTTTGGGACAAAAATGTAAAACGCAACAACAAAATTAAAATTCATACATAAAATCCGTAGCCGGAGCCCGTACATAAACAAAGCAGAACTTGTGGACCACACATTTTCAACAAATTCATTTTTTCTATAATAGTTTCACTGCTTTAAGATGGTGAAAGTGTAAACAAGTCTGACCTAAATAAACAGGCATATTGCTTTTTCATATTATTTATAAATAAAGAGTGGTGGTTTAACTCGGAAGCAAATTTTGGTTGTACGTATTTTATTCAAGGAACGGAATGTTCATGTTGTACAAGTCATACTTTCTATTTAATAGAAATATTGACAATTGATCGTGTCTGATTGCATTGCTTCAGTCAATGGCTCGATATACATCTTAATTAGGAGTGCGTAATCACGTTTTTACCATTGGAGTGACAGGCAGCGACTTTAAATACTAGGAGTACGGAGTTCTCCGCCATATAACAATTATACACACATAAAGTATTAACGGATATTACGTATTTCAATATGGCAAACATAATGTGCAAGCCATAAGAAATAATATACAGACATAAAGACAAATACACGGGCCTGATTGCATTTCTTCTGGTCAATAGCTTGATGTACTTCTTAATTCGGAGAGTGTAATCAGTTATCATCAAATCTTTGACTTGAAATATATCCGTTTTCCAGTACATGTAAATCAGACAGTTGTCATTATGTCATTTCTTTATAACCATAGCGACTACTTCGAAAACAATCAAAGATTTTATGCTATTTAAAAAGTAATTTATTACGATTAATACCAACGGTTATGTGTATTAAATTTTATTGTCGATTTCATTGTATTGCAACGTATAACAACTTCCATAAAAGGTTTGCTTGCATAATAATAATATGTGTTTCCTGTAAATACTACTAGCAGTACACATACATGTTTGAAGTCATTATCTTCAGCACACGTCAGAAATAGGGAACACATGTATTGCCTTAACCATGCGTTATCATTACGTTTCATAAATACAAATTAAACGTCCGCTAATGAAATGTAGAAACTAATACTGTTTAAGCGTAAAAAACTGTTTACACGACCTTTTATAATTGTCTTAACATTTTGTGTATAACAATACATGTAAATAAGCAATTACAATATATAATATAATGTAATAAGATTTATTACAAGTTTATACATAGATACATACATTCAAATGTATCATTTTATTGCAAACTGTCACAAATATGTGTATACTAGTTACTTTTTAAAAATATAATTAACAACAAATATTAAAAAATATACAGAAAGATTGTGTTTAAAATATGTATAATGTTATGCAGACTTCTAAACCCGACAACTTGTGTTTGAATGCGTTCCTTCCGGTCTCTGACTTGATTGATACCTTAAATAGGATTAATTAGGAGTCCGTATTCACCCTTTATCATTACAATCACTGACAGCGACTTGAAAAGAACTGAGTTCCCCTACATGTTAATCGGAAAAATGTATAATGTCGGAACACTATCACCATAGCGACTGTTTTGAATAGGATCAAACGTTTGATTGTATTTTATAACTAATTAATTTTGATATATCAAGGGTCAGAAGGATTGAAATCATAAAATCGATTTCTTTGTATATTAACGCATAACAACTACCATAAATGGATTACATGCATTATAACAATTATCATCATCATCATCATCATCATCATTATCATCGTCATCATCATCATCATCATCATCATCATCATTATCATCATCATCATCATCATCATCATCATCATCATCATCATCATCATCATCATCATCATCATCATTCCACATTCCACTCTAGTAGCAGTATACCTACTTAAACTGATGAAAGGGAAAGCCCTCAGGAAGCATAGCCTGCACGAGAAAACAGCTGCCTCATAAGACACATAAATGATTGTTTAAATGCAATAAAATTGTATGTTATTAATGTTAATGCGTTAAATGCGATGGACAATATGCTGTTAAAAAAAATCAGAGCACATTCACCCGTAATAAGTAAGAATATAGTTATTACGGTATATGGTTTATAAGGGTCATGTTTTTATCTTTGACACACAAAATACATTGTATAGATTTAGTAGACGTTTAATAAATAAAAATGTTATTAACTTTTGGTTGTAAACATTCCAGAAACTAAACTTTCCTCGTTAAGGAAATGTCATTCTGTCTGACTATATTTTGATTCCAGAACAAAATTACTAAAACGTGTATTTAATGTTACTGTGATAAATAGTAACAGTTTTTGTAATGGTGTCAATCATTTAAATTTTTTAATTAGTATGATTCTATCTTTCTTGATGTAAAAAACAATTTACTAATTGGATTTTATTGGCTTTTCATAAAAACATTTAACTACAATATGAAAAACAATAACAATAACAATATTCTAATGGGGGCAATAATTCATATTTTTATTTTTTGTATGATACTATTTTCTTGATAAAAGAAACAATTTCATTATTAGTTTTTATTAGTCTTCCATAAAAATGTTTAACTGCAATATTGATAACTGGTCCACAGAGGATGGTAATGAATTATCAAACGGGTATTTACATTGTTACATTACATCAACACTAACAATAAAAGATTATTAAAAGTCACTTTGTCAAAATAATGCTTTGTTTAATTGTAAATCCTTTTTAACTTCATACAAATGATACAATTGACTTTAGTCTAGTGTGACTTAGTTGCATGTATCAGCCATTACATAGAGTAAATATGAAAACATTAACATATCTTCAAAGAACAAAGAAGTTGCAAAACTAGTTGATAGGGTCAGGTTTAAAAGCACAATGACAAAATGGTCCGTGCAAAAACAAACACACTTAGCACAGTACTAAACACGACAACTAAACACAACATAACAAACGATTTGCATAGTTGTTTTGCATTTATTTCCATTTTAATTATTATTTGTATTTATAAAATGATTACTCATAGAAATTATGAGTGGCCGCTTTGGTACGGTCAATGAATTCCTTTTGGGGTTTAAACCAGTTTTTTCCGCTATTATAGCAAACCTTACGTTTACTTAACATTTATAAGAGAAGAAAACTAAAATGAAATACAGTTGCTATCTCTACACTGGCCATTTACAATATTAAACAAATGATAGGAAAGTCAAATGAAAGTATTTTTAAAGGAAGGGAAGGAAAAAGAGAAACATAACCACAAACGTCTACTGCATACGAAAATAGTCTCAGGTCTGTGGCAGAAGGGCGTGGTTTAGAAAGACATAAATGATAAACCGAGGCTGCTGTTTCCTCTTTTCAAGCTATGGTTCCAGCGGACTTTCCCTTTTTTAGATTAATTGCATAAAGGTGTGTCATTGTTTCTTTCTTGGCCTAAAATACCATACAAACTATTGACAATTGTTAAGCTTTTTTTTAACTTGATACAAATAAATTACTTCTAGGAAAAGGTCAAGTCATTTTAACAATGAGATTGATTGTAACCAGGTAATTCCCACGATACGATAACAAAGCCATTCTGCTAATAAACCTTTACTTTGTATTTGCATTTTCAAACATAATGTAACCTTCTGATAATAACTTTGCTGCAACAATTGCTTAAAAGAATTTCAATAAAAGTTTTTAAAAGAATATGTATTTAAAACAAACATACACTTAAATGATACAAAAATATCTCAATCAAGTTTACGTTACATTGATGTATTGTTGACATAGTTACATATTGTAAAGCGGGACAACTTATTTTTTTTGTATTTCGTTCGTAAGTATTTTACTCGTAAGAAAGTAGAATATGTCAATTAGTTAAAAGGAAAAATCTAGTTTCCTGTTTATTATTAGTATCATAAAAACAAGATTAATTGGTACGTGTTTATAGAAGCTACATGTATGCAATTGGGGGCGTAAGTTATTAATTGAGTTTATTTAATATCTTGTGTTTTATCATACATGTATATACAATGTATTTCACAAATGGTGTATTTGTCAGAGATTATTATCTGGAAAAAAAAGTAAATGACAACGCTTTAATTCACTGAACTAACTTCTTGAAATTTAGATAGAATAAAATGAATTCTTAAGATAAATATATAATTATGAGTCCTCATTCTTTAAACATTTATAAACTAGTCTACACCTAAATTACGCATTTTTCACGTTTTATATTTAAGTTGGTCAGTGTGTCTCTGTTTTAAAAATGTTTACTATGTAAAATGTATTGAGTTACAACATATCTTGCAATCTTAATTGGAATACGATCGTCGACTTCAATTCCTTATTTTTAATCGCATTCTAGCAGCTATCTTAAACATAATCGCTGTCGTTCACTTTCAGCATAAATTGCTAACCTTTTATAAAGTTCGAAGTTGGCCCTTCAGTTTGAATCAGTATCATTAGGCAAGTGAATCTAAAAATACACCAATGATTAAATATTGACATACCTATCTACTCTAATTATTTATTATGCATTTTATCAGAAACATCGTATTTACATTTCTTATCTTTGTTAATTAAACTTATTCTGACCTCTCCAACATTCTTGCGTTTCTGTAAGAGCGCAATGTTACATTCGGCGTATTTTAAAACGATTATCCACGATTATGTCGATTTTTATTGTTAGAGAATAAAAAAATAAACGTTTTGTTGAAATAAGAGTAAAATTAAACTGATGAAAGGGAAAGCCCTCAGGAAGCATAGCCTGCACGAGAAAACAGCAGCCTCGGTTTTATTGAAGCTGTTCATCAGTAGTAATGAATGATGAATGAAAGACTTAACCAAAATGCGGATTTAAAGGGGCATTGTCTGATCTTTTTATCAGCTATTTATCAGCTATTTGTTGAATATTTTAATATCAAGTAGTATTTTATCGTCAAAAAGAATGAAATAATAACATAATACCGAAACATATTGCAAAATACGCCAAAAAATGTATTCACGATAATTACCGAATTAGTTGATGATTG
>Ga0224511_10000914_pt1 | contig 16208 bp, 7 predicted proteins | sample SF_May12_sed_USG_2_FD_169988 | JGI IMG/M metagenome (GOLD analysis project Ga0224511, IMG submission 169988) | Sediment microbial communities from San Francisco Bay, California, United States - SF_May12_sed_USGS_8_1 | ecosystem: Environmental > Aquatic > Marine > Sediment | place: USA...
TTTGATGGTTTTGACAACATTTATGTTCAACTCCATGTTTGATGGTTTTGACAACATTTATGTTCAACTCCATGTTTGATGGTTTTGACAACATTTATGTTCAACTCCATGTTTGATGGTTTTGACAACATTTATGTTCAACTCCATGTTTGATGGTTTTGACATGGCTAATGTGGTGTGTAACAGTTTGTAAGGTGCAACTGTTGACTATGTCAAGGTCAACTTGTTGGCTATTGCAATTGGCACATATTCTTATATTACAATGTTTTTCTTACCGAAGACTTGCATCAGATGGTTAAAAAGTGTACTTTCGGTAGAATTTGCATTTAGACCTATCGACAATATATCAGTCCTGTTGAGTTGGTGTTTTAACATTAATGAATCACACACAAGTTTGTCTTACAACTGTCATAAGACCATATGTATAACCAGAGTTTAATTGGCAAACTATTAATTTAACTTGATCTGGAATAGTTATTATTGTTCTTATTTTTATGTTTGTTCGGTGTTCCATGTATGATCATTCTGTTGTCTTACTGATTGATTCTCTGCTCTTGTTCAATACCATCTAATTGACTTCTGGAAAAGTAACCTGGTGCTTTTTCTTTCCTTGATTATGTTCTTAGTATTAAGTATTCATTTTTTCTCATTATACTGACAGGTTTCATGTTCAGAAGGAAAAAACTGCTTACATTCTCTTTATATTTTGATCATTGTAATACTATCTATGTTTGTAATCTGTTTCTTTGTAAACTTTGCTTTCTAAAGTATAGCATTTTGTGATATCATCATTTTATCAAAGTCTTGTATTCTGGCTTTCTCAGTCATTTTGTATTTAATTCCAATATAGATAACAAAATTGTCTCAACATTTTTTTATTCATTTTTGCCAAGGAACACCAGTCATTTGCAAAATAGTTACACTTGTATATATGTTTCCACTTCTCGACCTACATTCATCTTTATTGTCTATCCTCCCAGGAGCCTGTGGACCCGAGGGAAGTTCTGGATGAGCTGGAGAACCTGCTCTCACCCACTGGGGCCGTCAAGAGCACTAAAGAGGCTGAAACTATTGCACTGTAAGTACATCTTACATTAGTTTTACCAATGCAGTCATGTATTACTTTTTTGCTGGGCCGTATAACTGAATTGTTAAGAGATCTGCCAATCCAGGGGTGTTAGTTTGACCTCTATGCTTGTCTTATAAATACTTATAGTGTTGTGATGTTGTTGTGCAATGAATTCTACTGCCCCCTATCTCAGTCAGTTAGTTACTGGCACGAGTATTTGCCATGAGTGATTGTTACTCTTAGATCAGCTAAGCTTCAGACAAAACGTGTGAGTAGTTTAACTTGCTGCCTTGGTATGACCTTATCATTGTCGGATTGATTCCTAATTTTCATGTGCATATTGGGTATAAACACTCAGACGAAGGTTCTAAAATTTACAAAGAAGCTCCCATGCACTTCACCGAATTTATAAACATTTACTTCTTAGTGTTTATACTCCATATATGTACACAATAAATTGGAATCAGTCTGTATATATTTACTTTTGTTCTGCATTTATTGATATGTTATTCGACTCCCAATTCACAATATTTTAGGAAATATCAATATAAATGTATTTATCACCACTAAGGGCCTGGATTGTACCGGCGAAGTAGTTTTCAATTGGTCCATCAATGATTGCACTGACTGATCAACATTTTTGTCTTGCATGACATACCCTAGCAAGTTATCACAAGTTTTCCTTCAGAAAACATAAGCAAATGTAAATACTAAAAAAAAGAAACCTCTTTTAACAGTTAAGCCTTTAAACTGCTGAGCAGAACTTGAAGGAACTAAATATCTTTGAATGAGTTTCTGCTAAAATGGCTCAAATAGATTTGCTTGACCAAAAAATAGGTCTTAGTTCTAAAAACAAAGTTTGAAAAATGTATTTCTATAAGGCCTCTGAATCTCTAGTTCTAGAGTAAACATATTTGATATGTGTGATTTTCTTGTGGTCCAGTACACAGTTTGCTAAAAGCTTGTCCATAGTTGAAAGAGGATCGTGTAGGAGGTTTACATTGAATTACAAATTGTATATATACTAAAAGTCTTCGATCACCTCTTCATAAACTGCGTGATCAGATGTTGAAGCATTACACATCATCAAGTGTCCATATTCCAAAATAGCTAAATTGGAATTCTTTGCTAGTTAACGAGTTTACTTTAATATGAAGATTTTAAAATTATGTTTCTTAGATAAAAATAGCCCAGCCCAATGGATCTTGGTGTCACATTGACTTAAAAAATAATCGTGTTTTCATTATCTCTAACATTTCATAAACAAGAAATGTTAGAGATAATGAAAACAAGATTAACAGTGTTAATCAGTGTTTTTGTCGATGAATCACCTAGGACCCTTATGACAATTTCAATCCATTTCTCCTATTGATAAATAGACCATTGGTTGTTGTGAGTTCCATCTTCATCATTGCATTACATTTTGTACAGTATAGAAATTTTGATAAGGGATTGACTTTATGGTCCCTACTACATGTTGTACTATTTATCATTATGTCCTTCCACTGTATATGAAAATCTATCACTATACATGTTATGATAATACATTGATTTTTATTAAATATTTTTATTTTCAACCCCTATAACCTCATCATTTAATGGCCTACAATTCATTATACCTCAACTACGCTTTCTCAGTTTTATCAATAACTTGTTATTTCATTTCAGGCGGATGAAGGATGCTCAGAAACTGGTGTCCCGCTGTGTTTTCCTAAACATACTCAAGGTGGACACAGACAAGGAAATACTGGAGAAGTTAGTAGACCAACATTTCCTTCAGTCTAAATGCTGCATTAACTGTAGACTGTAAAATCAGATATGTTAGTGCATTTGACTTTTGAGACAAAGATTATTTTTTGAAATTTGGACAGTCATCTGCCTATTTATCATTACTGGGATAAACAACCAAGTGATTTTTCATTTACAAATGGATCCAGAAGGTCACACATTTCTGCCAGTTTTAAATGCATCCAACTGTCAGTGTGCGAAAAACCACTACAGAATATTCAGATTTCACAGACATTTACATCATCTATTAAGCGAGATGCAACCAAACTTTAATATGATGTAGGACAAAAAGCATAATTAAGTTGAGTGGTTTTGCTTAAATATAATGTAACTGCTGTATACTAAGAAAACAATAAGATAAAAAAAAACAATTGTTTGAAGCAAATGGTTTGTTTCTTATTGTAATTTTACTCTCTGCCAAGCAGTTTATCAAACTAAAGGAACATGTAACAAGCAACTGATTTAAGAATGACTGCTTATTCTATGAGACTGAAAAATGACTGCAATGTGCCAAGAGATTGAATATGACAGTTTTATGTCAAGAATGAAACCTGAGAACGTAATTTTATGCCTGTGGAAGAGACTAAAATATGACGGATTTATGCCATGTGACTTACGTATGACTGTTTTTTGGCTTACAGCATGTCTGATTTAGAGAGGATGCATTTGCTCAATGCCTAGACTGAATTTGAATATTTTTTCCAAAAAATGTCTTATTTTAAATAAGGGAATTGTTATAAATACAATGAGGTTGGAGAACTGTATAAGTTTTTACCCAAAAAAATCCAAGCCAAGCAGCATGTATATAAGTTTGCACTACTGGTATGCCAAGGGTCTTATTGGTGATACAAAGCATACTATTTCATTTTCACTTATTTTACATTTTTTTATATCTAGAAAAATGCAAACTGGTTAATGCATTGATGCTAAGCAAATACTAGATACAAATGACTGCTCTATACCTTGAAATGGTATTAAAATATTTTTGTTCTAAGCTTCAAATACCAAGTTATGCTCAGTGCTGCTTTATGTCTCAAGAATGATCTAAGTTTGGCTGCTTTATGTCACAAAACTTATTTGGGTTTGGCATCTTTGTGTCACAAGACTGATCTACTTAGCGAGACAGAACTGAGTATGGCTGCTTTATATCATAGGACTGATATGAGCATATCTGCTTTATGTCACAATAATGATTTGAATATGGCTGCTTTATGTCACATGACTGATCCAGGTATGGCTGCTTTATGTCACATGACTGATCTAAGTATGGCTGCTTTATGTCACTGTTGTCACATGACTGATCTAAGTATGGCTGCTTTATGTCACAATAATGATTTAATTATGGCTGCTTTATGTCACATGACTGATCTAAGTATGGCTGCTTTATGTCACATGACTGATTGAATTATGGCTGCTTTATGTCACATGACTGATCTAAGTATGGCTGCTTTATGTCACATGACTGATTTTAGTATGGTTGCTTTATGTCACATGACTGATCTAAGTATGGCTGCTTTATGCCACATGACTTATTTTAGTCAGTGCTTCATAAAAAACTGTATGTATGAACTGTTTATTGAGTATTTGAGCCAGGCATTATGTCATAAAGACATCTGAGTATAGCTGCTTTATGTCTCAGATTGAGTATATCTGCTTTATGTCACAAATTTAAATATTGAAGTGCACAAAATTACTTAACATCAGGAAGCTGATCTAAGTTTTGCTACTTTGTTAGGATACTTATAAATCTGAGTATGGCTGCTTTATGTCAGGAAATTGATCTTAGTATGGGTGCTTTATTTTAGGAGAATAATATATAATTTGTTGCAATATTTGAAGAGAATGATCTTAGTCTCTGATTTTGGCTGCTTTATGTCTCAAAATTGGTCCTATATGATTGCTTTATGTCACAGAATTGATCAAGTATGATTGCTTTATGTCACAACATTAATCGAGTATGATTGCTTTATGTCACAGCATTAATCAAGTATGAGTGCTTTATGTCACAGAATTAATCAAGTATGATTGCTTTATGTCACAGAATTAATCGAGTATGATTGCTTTATGTCACAGAATTAATAGAGTATGATTGCTTTATGTCAGGTGATTATCTGAGGAGCCAGTTTTGTGTCAGGAGACTAATGTTAATATGGCACCTCAATGTTAGGTGGCTGATCAAAACGTCTTATTGCCAGGAGACTGGTCAGAGTATAGCTGTTTTGGGCAAACTGACCTTCTCAATTGAGTCAAGATTTTGTTACGGTTTCATCTTTAAGATGTTTTTTCTTGTGTCACATGTCTAAGTGATGTGTTGATCAGATTTCAAAAAAAAATCATGTGTGAGTACAAGAAAGGAAAAAGCATCCAGAAAAAAGTTAATGAAAATGTTACTTGCAGAACTTTATTTCTTAGCTCTGGAAGTAAACCAAGAAGATTATTTAGTATGTCTCCTTTTTGCATAGATGTTGAGGTAAGGCAAGTAAGTATTTATCATTTTAGCCAAGAAATTGATGTAAATATTGCTTGATTCATGTAGTTGTCTTTCTAATGTGCACCACTTTGTTAATTGGCTATAACAAAGTCTACACCATAATAAATGGTTGCTGTATTCTAAATATTACCTTTTTGTTAAGTGGTTATTGATCGCTTGACATTGACCTGTGGATTTATTTGCCTTGTCAAGTTTAAATTTCAACATTATTGACCAGAATATAAACCATACATGTATGGTTTTGGCGCATAGTCCGAGGGCTAAGTGCAAAACTATTGTATTTTGTTATATTAAAGAAGGTAGTTTCAATAATTTTGCACCCAGCCCTCGAAATTTATAACTTAATATCACAGAAGAGCATTTGAAACTCAAACACAGTGTCTAATATGGTCAACTTGCATAAAACACTAGGCTACATGTTAGATGGACTGCCTGCTATGATACTGCGTGGTAATATCTGCCCGAATTTGGCATAGTTTACACAAACTCAACTATGGCAGGTTGCTAGTGGTGCATGAACCCAGCAACATTGGTGTACAGTACTGACTGCAATGATACGATGTAGTCCAAAGTTATATTGGTATTAAAAATATCGACTGTGGCAGGTTGCTGACTGATGAGGCATAGGGGCAGTCTGCAAATTAGTCTATAAGCCCGAAGCCCGAGTCGAGTAAACGACCGGTTGGTTGATTAGAATTGTATAGAATAAAGCCTGACAGGTCGATTTGAAATTTTGAGTAAAATTCTAAACAAAGTTTTAAAAAATGACATAAACACGGGTTGTGGATTTTTTTTCTGTAAAATTACATCTAGAATTAAAAATGAGTGCAAGTTTGATATGTTTTGTGTGAATTATGACTACAACAGAAATTTCAGGCTATTTAAATTTCAGTCGGGCTATAGAAAAATCCATTTGAATATCTCAAAGGGCTATAGTCAAAAAGTAATTAGCGCGCCGACTGCATAGGGGGTATTACTACCTAGATATAGCATATAGTTAACACCAATGTCCACTGTGGCAGGTTGCTGGCGGACGGTGCGTGGGAGGTGACCGCAAACTCAGGTTTGACTGTACTAACAATGTCCAGTGGCTGGTTGCTGACTGATGAGGCGTATATATATCATTGTTAACACCAATATCCACTGTGGCAGGTTGCTGGCGGACGGTGCATGGGAGGTGTTGAACACGTGGCTACAGGAAGCGAAGGAGGAGGAGAACCATCCAGTCACCATCGAGCTGCTCAAGGTCTACAGGAAGCTGCCAGTCACCGTCGACATACTCAAGACGAACAAGGCCGCCAAGACCATCAAACAGCTCTGCAAGGCCGACACTGCGGGTAGACTTGGAAGCTGAAAAAGTTAAATTGTGAACTACTCTAGGATAAATAAATAAAATTTTAAAAAATGCTTAATTTCCATTCTAAAACTTCAATATTTCAAAAGATACAGAGATTTTTAGCCCAAATATGGCATGAAGCAGCTTTAAACATTTCCAACAAAAGTTTTTAGAGCTATTTAAAGAGCCTCCATAACTTGACATTTAAATTACTTTTTGCTGACCCACTTCCTGGTTGTTTTTTTCTTGTGTGTATATTTCTTACATAATTATAAGTATTTTTCTTACTGCAGATGTACAGAAAATTGCCAAGGAGATATTTGAATCTTGGATAAAACTAGTCCAGCCCACCAACACAGGTTAGTTGTGTCTGTAGAATAATAGCTTACTAATGTTAACTGCGTATAACTGTTGTCTAATTCTGTTAATATTTAAGTAAATAAGAGGATTCTTGTCTATTATATTTCTGACAATGAGATTATTTTTTCTTCTTCAATAGTCATGATTCTTCTTCAATAATAAATCTAAAGTAGAAGTTAAATAAATTTGTTGTATTAAGCTTTTTCTTCTTTAAAATTTAGATACTAAAACAGAGGATTTTTGACAAGGACTTTCATGTGATTATGTTCTGTAATTATTGATTTGTTTTCAGGAGTAAGAAATTGTAAGCATTAAAAATCTTGCCATACATGATTTAAATGTATTACGATATTTATTCCCCGCAAATAAAGTTTGAGAGGGGATATATTGGAGTCACTCTGTTGGTATGGTTGGTGGTCGGTAGGCCGCTGGTTTGTCCACATACCATGTTACACAAGTTTGTGGTGCAAACTACTTCCAGATTTCTTACGCAATGCATGATTCCACAATTTTTTTTATCTCCGCCCACATTTGCTGAAATCCATTGTTCATGTGATAAGGTTTATCAAAAATAGGAAGTACGCTTTATATTGTATATACTAGGTCAGATTGTCATCTGACAATATATCCCTAATCCATTGGATTAAAATTGATCATGTATATTATAAATGATCATGACTGAAATGATAATGATGTTATCTACATATATATAGTGTAGATGTGCAAGACACAAATTTTAACCCCAAGGTTTGAGGGGGGGTATATTGGAGTCACTCTGTTGGTTAGGTTGGTGGTAGGCTGGTCGCTGCATAGTTTGTCCACATTCAATGTTACAATGTTGTGGTGCAAACTACTTCCAGATTTCCGACTGAAATGATACTTGACATGTTATCTACATAATTATAAAGTGTAGATGTGCAAGACACAAATTTTAACCCCAGTGATCAACACATTCCAGAGTTATGTGCCCTTGAACTTTTGTCAAACAGTGGCTGGGGTATTATTGGTCACATTCTGTGACAAAGCTGTACAATGTAGCTTGTGTCTATGAAGAGTAACATTTGAACTATTCGTTACATTAAAGTATGAAAATGTTGATATCTTTTGGCCTGTATAATAAGCATGTTTCGAACTTGCAACATATATTTTATGTATGAAAACCTTTTGAATTTCATTAAAAGGAGATTTATTTATATGTTGATGTAGGATTTATTCTTATTCTTGAAGAAGTGATTCTTATACTCATCATTTTGTAGTCAAAGAAAGAATAAATTTTAATAAGATGTTGATATTTATTGGTCCGTATACACATATAAGCATGTTTCAAGCTGGTAACATTGATTAAGCATGAAACACCGAGTCCTGTTGTTTCAGAGAAGCCCAAAAAGAAGGATAAAGACAAGGATCGCGAGAGGGACAAGGAAAGAGAGAAGGAACGAAGCAGCAAAGACAAGTCTTCATCTTCATCTTCGTCCTCCAGCAAAGATAAGGAGCATAGAAGTAGGGACACATCGCGAAGTCGTTCAACATCGAGTCATCGCGACAGCAAAGACAGTCAAGACGACAAGAAGGAACGGAAGGATCGTGATAAGGACCGAGGCAAAGACAGGGAACGAGAAAAGGACCGGGATAAAAGTTCCAGGGATAAAGACAAGGATAAAGACCGCAGTCGGAAAGTTGAAGAGGAGAATATGGACTCCAGTTCGAATGACTCGGTTCAGAGTGATGATAAGACTATCGTGAGAAAGGGGCAGGGGCTTAAGTTACACATTAAGCTTGGTTCATCAGACTCCCAGGAGACCAAAAAACGTCCGTCCACTGTTAAGCGACCTCCGAGTAAATTTCGATCTACAGGTACTAGTATTTCCAGGGCTTTCAAATGACACACTATGATCTCATATTGAAGTGTTTTGTGTTACTTTTAGATTAATTTATTTATTTTATACCGGTAGCCATTTTTGTGGCCATGAAAACTAATATAAAGTGCAATATTTAACATATTTTAAATAAGTTTTTGCCTTTAATATGTTGTTACACAATACTTACTGAGTTAATATTTAAGGTAGAAACAATGCTTGCCAGGTCTAAGTAACATGGTCATTTTCAAAACATTATCTCAAAACATTATATTAGACAAGGTATCCAGTCAAGTTTAAGTATTAACAACTCGTTAGGTTCTTTATAGAGGTTGTCAATCAATCCTTCAGTGAGCCTTAAAACAAGCGGATTTAAATTCGAGCAGTATCTTAACATTAAAATAAAATGTGTATAATTGATGCATAGTTTGTGATGCTTTACAAAATGACTATTAAAAATCGAAATAATTATGGGAAAAAATGTGCGAGTCATTTGTTTAAGCTGCTTTAAGAAAGCTGATTGCTTTTGTATTCGTTCTAATACGTCTCATTCAAATTGCAAATTAAACGTTTAACTAGAACTTGAATCTTGAGTGGATAGGCTGTTTATCTAGTGGTCAGTATGGTTGTCACTCAGTGGCTAGTTCTGGTGAACCTTAGAGAGCCGTCTCTACCTGACATATAGATATATGTGCACACTCATTGCTTTAAAAAAAACCTTAATATCAGAATTTATGTTGGTAGTATTAAGTTGTTTTCTCTTTTTAGAAAATAAATAAATGATGTAACTAATAATAAGTAATTAATTTTAATTATAAGGTCAACTATGCTAAAAATTGATTCATCATAAACTGGGTAATTTTCAGGGCATACATCATCTATCGATAGTGTAACAAACTTAGGCATCTAATGAAAACTAGAGAGTTTCAAGCGAGACAGTCTTTAAAAAGAAGACTATAATAATTTCTAATGTAAAACCAGCACTTTACTTCTCCAAAAAATTATTTTAGAAAAGAGCAAGACAATTATTTACCAAATGATATTCTCCATGCAATACTAAGCATATATGCAAATAACACGGATGTGTTTTCTAAAAATGCAAACCCAATAACACAGTGGTCATTAAACATTTGCAACGAAAGCTTAGCTGAACAGGCTACTTGCAGTCAACACTTACCAGCCGTCTGCTGTTGGAAATGGCCCAGTCTGTTTTCTGTAAGGTAAGTAATGAAAACAAAAATTATTGTTCATGAATGTCTTTACAATTTAAAAACAAAACAAAAACAAATCTGATTTGTGTTTCTAAAAGAGCATGCCCCATTGGCTCAGTTGGTAGAGCACAGGACATTGAATCGGAGGATTAAGGGTTCGAGACCCACTGGGATTGGCAAGCTTTCTCTGTGATGATTGATATAGTCCATGTGTCCAGTGTGGTGCAGTTGTCTCTCACATCTGACCTATGTGAGGAAGCAGTCGATCACTTGGGGAGGCGAGTACTGGTGAACCCAGACACACGGGTCAAAACTATGATATCACATAGTTGGTGGTTTAAGTCATTATTATAATAATAATCCCTTGCTTTAATGAAGGTTGCATAATGAAGATAAACCTATAGCTGATTACATTCTATGTACAAACAAATGTAGGCAGTCTAGGCTAAGGGTATTGATTTTAAGCAATTGACAATTCTAATATAGTAAAATGAAGCAAGTATCAAATCCATACTGGCATATAATTCTGGGTTTAAGAAAGCATAACAAATTACATGTATATGCATGCATTATCTGGCTGGGTTTGGGAGAGGGCAGCAAAAAAGTTTTGGCACTATATCGAATAACCAGAATTGACCGGCATATATATATGAAAAGCCTTTCATTTTGCTGTTCATTAAAACTACAATTATCTTGTTCAAGTTCTAAGAATTCAGTCCTTTGCACATTGAAGACAAAATCATTGCACTACTTAAATATGTTAATATCCTATTTTCGAAGATGCCATGCACATTATATAAAGACATAATTATTATTGTTAAACAAGTGTGGGATGTTTTATTTTATAATTATTATTTCTATACATGTAATATATGGTCTGTCTGCTTGCTCTTTGCGCTAAAGTCATCTGTTGCCTAGATATAAGCTCAAACTGTTAGTTTGCTTGTTTTATTTGATACTAGAAGATGTTTCCATTTGTCACTTGTGAATACTTAAAAAATACTTGCAAAGTAGTTAAAATCTAAGAATACACAATCAAAAATTAAAATACACCAGTGATTTGGTAATAGCAACTTTCAGTAGTAGAAAAACAACAAGGTTTTGGCCTCCTGACTTGCTTGCTTTAAACATTTACAACTTAAAAAATATATATATTTATAAAACATTCAAATACTACAGAATGGCTGTTGCCATCAGTTTTGTAATATGTCCATGTCAAACTTGGGCAGGAGAATCACATGATATCATTGTCTATACTAAACAGCCTTGATTTAAGCCACCATATTTGGTAATTGTCATGCACATGCTTTATGCAAGATATGTCAAAGCAATGTCATGGATATTTATAGTATAGTAAATATGTTTGTTTAATCAATACACACAATCATGTAATGTTAGAAAGAGTTGTGTAGATTTTTATATATTTTAATATTTGCAAAATGGATTTAAAATGACTGGCCCTTTTTCTACCACATTACTCAACTAAGCACAAACTGAATATATTAGTCTCAAATTTCATTTATGTTTTTTTCCAACATTCGAAAGGCACTTCTTGGTTTATGTTAATAAAGTTATACCCTATGTTTAGTGTTTAATAGAAAGATAATTTTTATGTACAATATTCATGCTATGAGCATGCCTGGGGCAGCAAACTTTCTCGGTGATGATTGATACTGGACAAAGTGCTAAGTTGGGTTTACTTGGGTCTTTCTTGCTTTATAATCACATAACTGTAAAATCCTGTAAATTAATAAAACAGACTTATTGCAAAGTGCTGGGCATGTTGTACGTTTGTGGCAATTCTTCAGGGATGAAGGTAAGGAGATTTAAGATGGTCATCTGTTTTATGATTACATGCATACTGCCTATGTAGTCTTTCTTGCACTTGTACTCCATCTATATCTTGTTAGGTAGAGTGCCAGCTTGTGAATCAGTGTCAGAGTTTTGAACCCCACTGCTGCAGTAGCAAATATTATCCATGGTGACTGTGACGACATATTACAGTTAATTAAAAAAAAACACCTACAAAAACAACTTCCTTGGCTATTTTCATCATTAGTTGGGGTTTGTGATCGCCAGTCTGCGAATAAGTCTATAAGCCCGAAGCCCAGAAAGTCAATAATATGGCCTGTCGGTCGATTAAAAATGAATAATAAGCTTGACCGGTCAATTGAACCTTTTTGGATTAATTGTAGAACAGTCAATATGGGCTATTAAAATTTCATTTGGGCTATAGAAAATTTCATCTGAATATCCCAAAGGGTTATACAAGTAGTACAAAGAAATATTTAGTGTCCGGACTGGTGACCACCCATGCACAGCATTACAGGCCACTGGCCATTGCAGCATACAAGTTTGGTTACATTATTATAAAATGGAAATTATCTTTGCACTTTTAACTAGTGGTGTTGCAATGCACCATTCTGCAAAATCTCCAAACTGCCCTCATCTTGTAATATCTTTCTGATATGGTTTCCACTAATCTTTTATTAGGTTTAATAGTATATATAAAATTGTTTGATTATTTCAATGTGTATTACTTCCTGATATTTAATATGCCAAACAATTAAATATAAAATGTTTCACAATTTGAGGGCTTAGACAAGCATACTAGCAAAGCTTTATACCTGAGTATATTCACTTGTAAAAGACAGTTAATAACAGGACATGCAGTGTACATCTAGTATGGCCTTTAACTCAAATGAAATGAGTATTAAAGTTGGTTTAAAAAAAAAAGCTAAGAAAAGATTGTGTGCATTGGAAATGTCAAAATTAAAGTAATGCTGGCTTAAAAATATTATGATAAGTACCGCTAACTGTAAGATTTTTGTGCTGACAAGAAAATGTGTTCAATTGAAAAAAAAAAAGGTTTTGAAAATGACCATGTTGTCCATCTTTGTCTTTTTTATTAAATTGCCTTTTTGTGTGTTATCTTAAATGTTTTGCTAACAAAGGTTGAAACATTTAATATGGAGTGAAATTTTAATTATATAAACATATTTCTTGATTTTTTATGCTTATACACATTCATACAAAAGCAAGCATGTTATTGCACTATTCAATGTACAAGACATAAAAATGTTTTTCTATGTATAAAATGATTACAATGTGTTAAGTTTGGAATGTTATTAATTGATGAGATTGGTACACTTTTGAGAATTGTGTATGTTTATTACATCCATCTACCATGTGTTCAATTTATTTTTTATGATATTTACATGAACTGTGATATAGTGCAAGCTTCTTTAACATGTGTCAACTAAAGCTTCTTTGTTGAACTGAGAATGCATTTTGCGTTTAAATGTGTTTATAGTACATGCTGAAATGATTTTTGGTAAATTGATAATTTTATTCAGTTAGATTTATGTCATTTAAGCTACTTTAAGGTTAGTTTAAGCAACTTCTGTATTCTGCAGTTTAGTTGTTGATTTATCAAACTTTATGTACAAGTTGTTCTGTCATTTGTTAAATCAATTTGATAGATGTTAAAAAAGCTTGCTTCTAAATGTTAATTGTTACATAAAATGTTGTACATGTACAAAACCGAAAAAAAGAACAATAAAAACATACAAATAAAGTACTGTGTTCTTGTTTTAAACCTTGACTCATTCTTATGATATTCCGTTTACTATGTCATCAGGTCTAGAGGAAGAGTCTATTCCACCAAAGTCTGCAAAAACTGAAGAGCCTAGTAAACCTGTCCCTAAACGATCTGGGTAAGAAGCGAGTCGGTCTGCCTGACAGATATTGACAGTTGTTCACTTGTCCTGAGTAGTAATGGCAAGTCTGAATAGTTTAGATCAGTCATTGGAGATTATGGTACATGCATGTGAAATATAATGGCATTTGAATTAGAATGGTAGATGGTGTAATATGTGTTTCTTTATTAATGACTGGACACACAAGTTGAGAAATTCTATAAAAAAAATTTTAGCTTGACTAACCAAAAAGATACCGTAATGAAAAAAAAAATTGCCAATTAATTATTTTGGCCGAGGTTACTTGTGTGGGTCGTTCAGTAAAAAGTAGACAACTTCTTTAAAATGGATACATTAAATTTTTCAAATATATATATCATGAATATTTAAAACTGGGCAAATTGTCTTTTTATCCAATGACTGGTTTGACTAAACAATACTGACATTTTGACAACACTGATATCGCCTACAGGCCTAAAATATTCATTTTGTATCAAATTTATACAGTAATGTTTACACATAATGCAGTCACTTACTCCACTGTAATAACACATAAAGCCAATGTTTACTTCTTTCCGCCATTCCTCCCCCCCCAAACCTTCCTTTCCACCTTCCTTCCCTCTCCCCATCCCTTCCACTAGAATTAAAATTTAATGACAGAAATTTTAAACAAAAGGAATTGAGGGCTCTTTCCCACATATTTCTCGAACATTCAGCCAATTTTTTTAAAACGCCAACAAAAGAGCTTGGAACATGCTAGAATCAATTGCTAAATGGTCCGACATGTAACTTTTTGTCTACCTTGTCTGTCTTCACTTATTTTATAGATATACGCTCTTTCACACTTAAACCCTTCTTTTTTCTCCTGTAATTATTTTATCCCAAAGTCGCAACTCTATTCTCAGAATTTGATAAGTGAACTCTTTTTAAAGACGATATTAAATAAGATTAGATAGGAATGATAATAATTTCAATATATATTTATTAGTATTTTGTTCCAACTCTGTCTATCATGTCCAACACCAACTTAAAACACTATGTCAACTAAAATCATTCTCTTATAATTTTGGCTTTTATAGCTGTTTAAGAATGAACTAAGATTCTAAGAAAAAATTTGCTGCTACAGAGTTTTACATAAAATATTTCTGCCCTTTTGTTTGTCAAACATTGCAATTTCAATGCCTTAAACGTAAAGATAAAACCTATTGAGCTTATGACAGATAAATACAAAATAATTATATGTTCGGTTTCTACTTGATCTGTATCCAATCTTTTTTTACTCCTTCAATTTATTTTCCCACACTTTGTACACATATTCATATTTACAAACTGTACTATTCGTTGTATATATAAATCCTCTATGTATTTATTATTTTGAACTATATTTTTACCCAATTTTCACCTCCAGACAAGACATGAAGTCTGATCTGCCGACGAAGCGTTCCCGCCTCCAGATGCCCCCACCCCCCAGCACCACATCATCGCCATCATCGTCATCAATGACAGTGACCACCCCCACATCACCTAGTGAGACGCACGGCAAAATCAAGCTCATTCCTGCCAGACCAAAGTGTAAGTTGAGTATAGTTGAGCCCAGTGTTATCAGTATCAGTATTTAACTAATTGAAAATTAAAAAATAATAATTTTTAATTCAAAGTCGGACAGATATATTAAGACCTATACATGGCATTACTCGAAACTAAAGTGCTTTGCAATGGAATGAATTCCTAGTATTAATGGACATTTAGCTGTAAAATATTTCGATGTTTTGATTCCATAATTATTTTATAGTCATTCTGTTTACATTGTTGGGAACTCATACATGTAAAAGCAAAACAAACCATTAAATATAATATATGCATAAGACTATTTTTTTCACACAGCAAATCATGAAATCCAAGAGTCATCGGGTTTTATGGACAGCCTACAGACATCGTCTACGCGACTTCCTGCGAAAAAGAAGCGGCGGTCGTCGGGGGCTACACCACCGACAACGCCAGCAGGGAAGGCAGCGCCACCTTCACCGATATCACCCACCACCGCCATCGCCAAGACTCTCCCTTCTGTACCATCGGTAAGTTAGACAACAGTCTGGTTTCTATAGTAAAACTTAGGACTAACTCAAAAAAGAATAATAAGTGTGTTTCTTTGAAATAAAATTAGGTAGATGGAACCAGGATTTTTTTCTTATTTTATTACCATGAAAATGCATCTTTTTAGCGTAAAATTATATAAAATATCAGAACCCCCACAAAGAACTGTAGGATCACTAACATTAGAAAGGATCATGTTACCCGAAACTCACACATAATTATTTTTTTTGGCCTTGTACATGTATGTTATCCTTTTTAATGTTGTTCTTAATCTTCTGAAATAATAAGAAAGAATACTTTGAGCT
>Ga0224511_10000915_pt1 | contig 16204 bp, 16 predicted proteins | sample SF_May12_sed_USG_2_FD_169988 | JGI IMG/M metagenome (GOLD analysis project Ga0224511, IMG submission 169988) | Sediment microbial communities from San Francisco Bay, California, United States - SF_May12_sed_USGS_8_1 | ecosystem: Environmental > Aquatic > Marine > Sediment | place: USA...
AGTGTCGCCCGCGCCGGCTTCGCCAGCGACATTCAGGAGCGAGAACCTGTGGATAACCTGAAGCAGCTGGAAAACAACAATGAGAAGATTTACTACTTTACCGAGCTCAAGGACATGGCCGGGCAAACTATCACCCACCGATGGGAACATAACGGCCAGGTGATGGCGGAAATTCCCTTTGAGGTTCGCGGAGACCGTTGGCGTATTTATTCCAGCAAAAATCTCGACCCCTCGTGGACCGGTGAATGGAAAGCCTCGGTTGTCACCTCCGGCGGCGAGACCTTGAGTGTTAATACCTTTAACTACACAGCGGCTGCCACGGATGCAGGGACGGCAAATCAGGCAGCACCTGCTGAAGGAAACTCGGCCACGCAGTAAGCTATTAAGTTGCCATTGCATGGATGCAAAAAAGCCGGTGCTTGCACCGGCTTTTTCTTTACTTACAACAAACGACTAGGCCCGCTTCAAATGCACCATTAATAATGAAATGGCAGCAGGCGTCACACCTGAGATACGTGATGCCTGACCCAGGGTTGCTGGGCGATGGTCGCGCAGTTTTTGCTGCACCTCTTTCGACAACCCGCGCACCAATTCGTAATCGAGATTCTCGGGCAGCCTTAGTTCTTCGTGTTTGCGCTGGCGCTCGATCTCGGCGGTCTGTCGCTCGATATAACCAGCATACTTGGCCTGAATTTCAATTTGTTCCGCCACAGCCTGGTCAACAAGCTGCGGGTCCCGCCCAACCAGCCCCATAAGATCGTGATACCCCACATCGGGCCGGCGCAACAAATCCATCAGGGAATAATCCCGTGCCAACTTAGTGCCCAGTACCCTCTCGGCATCTTCATCGGAGACCGCGCCTGGCTGCAGGCGCATACCATTTAATTGATGCTGTTCACGCTCTATGGCCTCGCGCTTTTTAGAGAAGTGCCGCCATCGTTCCTCATCCACTAATCCCAACGCCTGTCCTGTTTCGGTCAAGCGCAAATCAGCATTGTCTTCGCGCAACAGCAATCGGTATTCAGCGCGGGAGGTGAACATACGATAGGGTTCTGTGGTACCACGGGTAATGAGATCATCAACCAACACACCAAGATAAGCCTCATCGCGACGCGGATACCACTGAGCCTTTTCTTGCGCCAAACGCGCCGCATTGAGACCCGCCAACAACCCCTGGGCGCCCGCCTCTTCATATCCGGTTGTGCCATTAATCTGCCCGGCAAAAAACAATCCGGGCATGGCCTGGGTTTCCAGCGTTGGTTTCAAATCACGGGGATCAAAATAATCGTACTCAATGGCGTACCCCGGGCGAGTGATGTGCGCCTGTTCGAAGCCTTTAATGGAGCGCACAAACGCCATCTGGACATCAAAGGGCAAACTGGTGGATACACCATTGGGATAGACTTCATGGGTATTCAGTCCCTCGGGCTCAACAAAAATTTGATGTTGGTCTTTGTCGGCAAAGCGGTGAATCTTGTCTTCGATAGAAGGGCAATAACGCGGCCCGGTCCCCTCGATCACACCGGTGTACATGGGCGAACGGTCGAGACCTGCCCGAATGACTTCATGGGTGCGTTCATTGGTATAGGTAATATGGCACGATACCTGGCGCGGATGTTCCGCTACCGAACCCAGATAGGAGAACACGGGCACCGGATTATCACCGGGCTGTTCCTGTAGGACATCGTAATTAATCGTGCGGCCGTCAATACGGGGTGGAGTGCCGGTTTTCAGGCGGCCCACCCGGAAGGGTAGTTCGCGTAGGCGCGCCGCCAGTTTATTGGAGGGCGGGTCACCGGCACGACCGCCCTGAGACTGTTCCAGGCCCACGTGAATAATACCGCCCAAAAAAGTACCGGTGGTTAACACAACTGTCCGGCCCAGGAATTTCACACCCGTGGCCGTAACCACCCCGGCCACATGGCCATTTTCGACAATCAGGTCGTCAACCGCGGCCTGGAATAAGGTGAGATTGGGCTGGTTTTCGATGGCCGATCGGATAGCAGCCTTATACAAAGCCCGGTCCGCCTGAGCACGGGTAGCGCGCACCGCCGGGCCCTTACGGGAATTAAGGACCCGAAACTGGATACCGGCCCGGTCGGCTGCCCGGGCCATAAGCCCACCCAAGGCATCGATTTCCTTCACCAGGTGGCCCTTGCCGATACCGCCGATGGCTGGATTGCAGCTCATTTGGCCCACGGTCTCTATATTGTGGGTCAGCAACAGAGTGCTGGCGCCCATGCGCGCTGCCGCCGCGGCCGCCTCGGTGCCGGCGTGGCCGCCGCCAATCACAATCACATCAAAGGTCTGGTCGTAGTTCATAGGGGAGTAGTATAGCTGTCGGGGATTAAAGCAGGAAATACAACATAGCCAATACTTTTTCAATTTATCCTACCGGCACCCCCGCAAACACCACCATGGCGACCAAACGCACCAGCAAAAATGGTCGCTTCGAGACCCGCGATTTGAGCACGACGCCGTAGTACTCCTATACCCGCAACATCAGGTCTTCAGCCTATATCCGGTCTTGAATATCCACCACACTATTGTTAAGCACAGGGCCAGAAAAAGTAGTGTCATGCTGAGACTGGTAGCAACACTGACATCAGCTACGCCATAGAAGCTCCACCGAAATCCGCTAATTAAGTACACCACAGGATTAAATAGTGTAATTTTCTGCCACAGTGGCGGCAGCATGTCGATAGAATAAAATGCACCGCCAAGAAACGTTAGCGGTGTTATCACCATCATGGGAACGATTTGTAATTTTTGGAAATCATCGGCCCAGATACCGATAATAAAACCCAACAGGCTGAAACTGATCGCCGTAAGAAATAGAAATGCGATCATCCACACAGGATGTAAAATCTGGTAATCCACAAACAGGCGCGCGGTAATGAGGATAAGCGACCCCAAGATCAGCGATTTGCTGGCAGCGGCCCCTACATAACCGACGACTACCTCCAGAGGTGAAACAGGCGCCGATAATACCTCGTAGATGGTGCCGGTGAACTTGGGGAAATAGATTCCAAACGATGCATTGGAAATGCTCTCACTTAATAGAGAAAGCATCAACAGCCCTGGAACAATAAATGCGCCGTAACTAACACCCTCAATATCGCCCATGCGCGAACCGATGGCGGCGCCGAATACAATAAAATAAAGTGATGTTGAAAGCACGGGCGAAGCGATGCTTTCCATCAGCGTGCGCCAGGTGCGGGCCATTTCAAAAATATAGATGGCGCGAATAGCGTAAAGGTTCATACTTTCTCCTTCACCAGGCTGACAAAAATTTCCTCCAGCGAACTTTGGCTGGACTGAAGATCCTTGAAATCAATGCCGTGTTCATTGAGACGTCGCAACAGGCCGGCTATGCCCGTGCGTGCGCTCTGGGCGTCAAAAGTATACAATAGCTCATTGCCGTCACTGGAAAGTTCCAGCGGATAATTAACAAGCTCGGCAGGGATATCCGTTAGAGGGTTTTGCAGATGCAGCTTCAGTTGTTTTTTTCCTAACTTTTCCATGAGTGCAATCTTGTCTTCCACCAGAATGATTTCACCTCTACTAATAACGCCGATCCTGTCAGCCATTTCCTCGGCTTCTTCAATATAGTGGGTTGTCAAAATTATGGTAACGCCGCTTTCTCTTAGTTGCCGCACCATTTCCCACATGTCGCGGCGCAATTCCACATCGACTCCGGCAGTGGGTTCGTCCAGAAACAGGATTTGCGGTTCATGCGCCAGGGCCTTGGCAATCATCACCCGGCGTTTCATGCCACCCGACAAGGCCATGATTTTCTCATTGCGCTTTTCCCATAACGAGAGATCACGCAATATTTTTTCCACCAGTTCCGGGTTGGGCGCCTTATTAAACATACCGCGGCTAAAGTTCACTGCGGCCAGCACACTCTCAAAGGCATTGGTTGTGAGTTCCTGGGGTACCAGACCGATTTTGGATCGCGCTGCCCGGTAGTCCGAAATGATGTCGTGGCCATCAGCCACAATTGTGCCCTCACCGGGATTAACGATACCGCAGATAATACTGATAAGCGTTGTTTTGCCAGCGCCATTTGGGCCCAGCAGGGCAAATATTTCGCCACGGCGCACTTCCAGATTAATATTTTTCAGCGCCCGAAACCCACCGGCATAGGTCTTGGAAAGGCTGTTTACAGAGATTATGGCTTGCATGCGCCCTCCCTTATAGAAAGTTAAAGGGGTGATTGTATTTTAATAAACCCGGCCAGAGAGCAGTTTTTTCACCACCAAAATACTTCTCTCAAGCTCTATTTTTTGGAGTTATCTATACTTTTTCCCTTTTATTTTGATTCCCGTCAACACTCATTTCGATATTGTGTGTTCAATTAAAAAATATTGGCCAAATTCTCCCCCTATTCGGATTCAGCCGCCAGAAACATGAAATTCTTTATCAAACATATTGGATGGGTACTTGCCGCCGTTATCCTGGCAGGGGTAACAGTTACCGTTGGTCTGTTTATCACCCAAAAGCGAAGTGGCATTGAATATCTTGCCCCACGTTATGGCCCGATTATTGAGGCCATTTACGGTCTAGGCAAGGTCAAAACTGATGATATTTATGAGGTGAAACTGGGTGTCGCGTCCTCGGTAGCAAAACTGTATGTGCGTGAGGGTGACAGGGTAAAACGCAACGATTTGCTAGTTAGTTTTGAAAACGACCTGGTTTTTCGGGCGCCTTTTGCCGGCACGGTCACGTTGATTGCCCATCACGAGGCACAAAATGTTTTTCCGCAGCAAACTGTGCTGCGTGTTGAAGATCTTTCGACAAAATATATAGAAGTATCTCTTGAGCAACAGGGTGCATTACGCGTCAGACCAGGACAACCGGTTCGCATCGTCTTTGAAAGCATTCGTGGTGAACAACTAAGTGGCGTTGTATCCGCGGTTTTTCCGCGCAATGATGAGTTTCTTGCCCATATTAAGGTAAAGCTGGCGGATAACGTGCTTCCAGGCATGACTGCCGACGTGGCCATTGAGGTGGATCGTAAGGAAAGCGCATTGCTTGTTCCTCTTTCAGCGGTCACGGACGGTCAGGTACGCGTACTTCGCGAAGGAAAACGTAAAACGATTAAACTAAAAATTGGCAGTATCGATGGCAATTGGGCGGAGGTTGTGGAAGGGGGCTTGCAACAGTCAGATCGTATTCTGGTTAAACGGGAAAAAGAAAGAGGCTTATAAATGCTATTTCTGGCTACGCGTCACCTGCTGTCACGGAAACGTCAAACAACGCTCATCCTGCTGGGCATCTGTCTCGGCACCATGGTGTACGTCATTATTTCCGGGTTGCAGCTCGGTATGCGTGAATTTATTCTGGATCGGCTGCTCAATAATACGCCTCATATAAAAATATCAGCTCGCGATCGCATCATTGACAAGGAAGAAATGACGCAGCGGTTTTTTCACAATGAAGCAGCGGTGAGCTGGATAATACCCCCTTCGGGCAAGCGCGAAGAATTGCACATTCAGTATCCACAAGGCTGGTTTGACCGACTAAGCAATAATCCCGACGTAGCTAGTTATACATCAAGCCTGAACCTTAACGTCATCATCAGTCATCGGGACAACACCTATCCCGGCAATCTTGGCGGTATTGAACCTTTGAAACAAATACAAGTTACTGCATTGGAAGATTATATGGTTGAAGGCAGTTTTTTGGATTTAACGGGGGGCGGCAACAAGCTGATCGTAGGCGACGGAGTCCTGGAACGTCTCGGGGTGAGGCGTAACGACAGCATTAAGGTGTCTACAGGCAGTGGTGAAGCCAGGCCATTCAAGATAGTCGGCGTTCTGAAACTGGGTATCAAAGAGATCGACGAAACACTGATGTTTGCCGCACTCAAGGATGTGCAACAACTGAACAAAACGCCTGGGCGTATTAGCGAAATATGGGTCAAACTATTTGACCTTAATAGATCAGGAGAACTTGCACAGGCCTGGGAACTGCTAAGCCGTGAAACAGTTGAGGGCTGGGAAGAGTCTAACTCGAATTTCTTACAGATCTTTACGATCCAGGATATCGTACGCAACACTATCACAGTTGCCATTCTCGTTGTTGCCGGTTTCGGTATCTACAATGTTCTGAGCATTATGATTAATCAGAAGCGCCGCGAAATCGCTATATTACGTTCTATTGGTTATCCCCCACGAAAGATACTGTGGCTGTTTTTAATTCAGGGCATCATTCTTGGCATCTCCGGCGCAGCTATCGGCCTGCTACTGGGGCACCTTACTAATATGTACATTGAGACAATAGATATTGGTATTCAGATGGGACCGCATTCCACTTTTCTTATTTCACGTGCGCCCTCTATATATATCGTTGGATTCGCACTGGCGATTATTTCATCCGGCATTGCCAGTATCCTGCCTGCGCATGCAGCCAGCAAACTGACGCCCATTGACATCATTCGCTCCGAAGTCTGATTATGGGCATCGTCGCCAAAAATCTGGTGAAGAATGTTGGCGACCCGCCCACCCGGATTTTGCATGACATAAGTCTGGAGATCTCTCGCGGTGAGATGTTTTCCATTTCCGGCAGATCCGGATCCGGAAAAAGCACGCTGCTTTATCTCCTCAGCACACTGGACCAACCAAGTGAGGGCTCATTGATTATCGACGGCCGAAATATTACGGATATGTCAATTGAGGAACTCCATCGATTTCGTAATAACAACGTCGGATTTGTCTTTCAGTTCCACTATCTTCTAACAGAATTAACCGCACTCGAAAATGTATTACTGCCTGCACGCAACAGTGGCCAACATCTGGAAAAAACATCCTTTGCCCACGAACTGTTTTATCAATTCGGTATGGAAAATAAAAAGGACAGCTTGCCGTCACAGCTTTCCGGTGGCGAACAGCAACGTATCGCCATTGCCCGTGCACTGATTATGAACCCGGGTTACATATTTGCGGATGAGCCCACGGGAAATCTGGACTCCAAAAATGGCCTGATTGTAATGGATTTTTTAAAGCGTATTAATCAGGAGCGTGGCGCCACAGTGGTGCTGGTTACCCATGAGCGAGAATACGCCGCCATGGCCCAAAGAGAAATTTATCTGGTGGATGGCCGCTTAACCAATGAGGAAACTTTTATTGCTAACCATTAATCGGGGTGGGTGTTATTCCTCTTTGTGATCTGGATCAACGAAATATCTCTCATTAAGAGCTAAATTATTACGAGTAATTCATTGGGAGGGAGCGATATGAAATCACCCATCCGCATATCCTTTATTATCTGTTTAACGATGTTTCCCGCCATGGTTACCGGGGGAAGCTATCTCGGTGCCGCAATCGGCTATTCGTATGTCGATCAGTCCTTGTTTGCTGAATCAGGCACGGGCATCAAGGTCTTTGGAGGCATTGGGCTCAATTCATATTTTTCGGTTGAGGCAGCCTACATGGATCTGGGGCAACCACAGGAAGATTTGTTCGGGTTGCAGCAGGATTACGATGTTTGGGCGGCCGGCCTGTGGGCAAAAGGTATGCTGCCACTGGGTTCGCGTATAATTGTGTTTGGCAAGGCAGGCTTGGCGCATTGGGACCTGGAAAAGACAACCACTTTTTTTGGTTTATCATCACAGACTGTCTCACAAAGCGGTAATGATCCTATCTGGGGTGTTGGCATGGAATTCAAGATAGGAGATAGATATTCGATGCCTCTGGAATATGAACGGATTGAATCCGAAGATGATGAGATTGCCCTTTTTAGCATCGGTATCGTTTATCGCTTCTGAACAAATACTTACTCCACGGCGTCGTAATATCAATCCCCTTGATTCTTGCTTGTTTTCACGTATCCTGAGAATCTCATTTAATTTCAACAATATTTTATTATGGCAAGAGTTAAGATTTATAGTACCGGCACCTGCCCCCTGTGCGATCGCGCGAAAAAATTATTAACTAAATGGAAAATTCCTTATGAGGAAGTGCGGGTGGACCGCGACCGTGATGGATTACGGGAGATGTCGGAAATCACCCAGGGCGCGCGGTCCGTGCCCCAGATAGTTATTGATGGCAAGTGGATCGGCAGCTTTACCGAACTCACCGAACTGCATATGGAAACCGGCCTGGACGACCTGGTCGAGGAGTAGCTCGAATCAGCAAAAGAGGGATCAGGTCTGCAGGCATCGCCAGGCTTGGAATCAACGAATAATTGCAGCATTGATGGCCGATCATAATGGACAGTTTTTTAGCTAACCGGAAACCGTTTATACTACTTATCAATCCCTAGCCCAGCGAGATGTCTGAAGGTGATATCATGGTCAAGGTAAAAAAGATTTTGCTCGATGTCTTAAAGCCCCACGAACCGGGAGTGCTGGAATTTGCCCGTACAATTGCCGCCCAGGGTGACGACTACCGCGTGGAATTGACGGTTGCCGAAATGGACGACAAGACTGAAACACTGCAACTAATTATTGAGGGCGCTGATATCCAGCTGGAGACTATTGTTTCAGCCATTAATAGCATGGGTGGTTCGCTACACAGCATTGATGGTGTCGATGTTGTGAATGTAAAACCTGAATAAACTATGCCACAACTGCTGCGTGAGATCCGCCAGTTTATTGCTATTAGCCAGTCCCATGATATCGCTCGCCGTTATTTCGTAGTAAACGGTTTTGATGGCGCCCTGACCATGCTCGGGTTATTAATGGGCTTTTACTTCAGCGAAGATACTGAATCTGGAACAATAGTCACTGTGTGTCTGAGCGCTGCCATTGCCCTGGCTATGAGTGGCTTGAGCAGCGCCTATGTCAGCGAAGTGGCGGAACGCAAGAAGGAGTATCGTGAACTGCAGGAGGCCATGGTTACGGATATCACGGGTTCGGCACATGAAAAAGCAGCGCGCTGGGCGCCCCTCGTTATTGCTTTTACCAACGGCTTGTCACCATTACTTATTTCGCTTGTCATCATATCCCCCTTTTTGCTCGCTCCTGTGGGTGTGGTATTCCCTGTCGGCCTGTTTGAGTCTTCTCTGGGTATCGCGTTCAGCCTGATATTTTTCCTCGGTGTATTTCTCGGTAGAGTAAGCGGTAGCTTCTGGCTGGTGGCAGGGCTACAAACCCTTGGTATCGCCCTGGTCACAACGCTATTAATTTACTTAATTACGTAAACAACCCTGTAGCCAAGAGAAATATATTTCAATTTGCGTCCCTATTGACGCCAATCAAAGCACACACCAGTAGATGTGACAGTATTATGGACCCCAATATGGGGGGATGAAACTATGTTCCGTTTAGCTTGGCGACAGTTATTACTTGACCCAGCGAGGACTCTGTTAACGGCACTGGCTATCGGTGCTGTAGTCACCGTTATTCTTGTGTTATCCGGCTTTGAACAGGGTCAATACTATCAGCTAAAACAAGCAGTCTTGGATAGAAAAGCAGATCTCATCGCTCTTCAGTCTGGTGTCGCGAATCTACTGGCGGCGCGCTCCTCACTGCCGCAATTAACTCGCATTTATGTGGAGGATATCCCGGGTGTTAAAATCGCCCATCCCATGACCGCATTGCCAGTTATGTATCAAAAAGGTGGCCATAAGATGCCCATATACCTGATGGTCTATGACACAAGGGGTGGTCCTGTCAAAGTTATTGACGGCAAGGCAAAACAAAAGGGGAACGATATTATAATAGATTCATCCATCGCCAATAAACTTAATGTTAAGGTGGGTGATGACTTCATTATTTCAGATTTCACCTTTAAGGTTTCCGGTATAACTGAGGGTGCCGCCGCGCTATTCACCGCCATGGCATTTATAACCTATGACGGCATGATTGATTTATTTCTCGAATCTGAGATTGCACCAGATATAAGCACATTTCCTTTATTAAGTTTCCTGTTAGTGGACCTCAAGAAAGGTGCTGATAGAGAACAAGTTAGGCGATCCATTGAAAATGCGGTACCGGCTGTAGATGTTTATACGCCTGAAGCTCTGGCAAAGAATGGTGCTAATCTGGGCAAGGAAATACTAGGCCCAGTAATGGGTCTATTGGTAAATGTCGGTTATATCATTGGTCTATTGGTAATAACTTTGATTTCCTCAGCCGAGGCTCGTCATCGTCTACGAGGCTTCGGCGTAATGAAAGCGCTGGGATTTAGTCATGCCAAGCTGGTACTTGCACTCGGTCAGCAGATAGTTTTATTGCTGCTTATCGCACTGCCTATAGGTTTTCTAATGGCATTGGTGCTGGCTTCAATTTTTAACACTACGGTACCGCTCTATATTGTACGCATCACTGAGCCCATCGTTCTAGGCCAGACATTAATAGGAACTGCATTGTTTGCTATGGTAGGGGCACTAATTCCATTGCGCATGATTCGGCGCGCTGACCCCATGATCGCATTCCAGGAGGCATGACTGTGTTGCGTTGGGCATGGCAATCTCTCATTAGCAAGCGCGTGAGTTTTTGGTCGAGCGCCCTAGGGGTCGCCAGCGCCTTCATTCTCGTTATGTTTTTTGATGCCGTTTTTCGTGGCGAAGCCAAACAAATCGTAGCTTATCTTGTACAAGCCAAACCATCAGTTTGGGTAATGCAAAGTGGCGTATCCAACATGCACATGTCCAGCTCCTTCATCTGGGACTGGAAGGCGGACCGGATAAGGCAAATGTCAGAAGTGGAAAGAGTAACACCTATCTTGTACTTAAACAGTGTGGTGCGAACGGGTGGCAAGGACTGGTTCTCCTATATTGTTGGCTTGGAATCTGACAGCCAAGGACGGGCTGTAGCGCGACATATTGCAGCCGGGAGGGGTATGCCGAACCCGGGTGAGGTAGTGATTCCGGACGTAATAGGCAAGCTGACCAACATCGGCGTAGGCGACTATGTTTTTCTAACCGATAAAAAATTAAAAGTGGTCGGCATATCAGAAGGTATGTTTTCCATGGCTAACCCGGTGTTCTTTGTCGCCTTCTCGGATTTGGATGACATTTTATCCTCCTCAGGAACCTACAGTTATCTCTTGGTTGATGCCAGGCCCGGCGTCGATGCTCGACAGTTGGCGGATAAAATCATGAATGAGGTAGAAAAGGTCAATGCCCTGCCACACGATGCCTTCGTTAAAAGTGACTTTGCCATGGCATTAAAAATGGGCGTCGAAATTATTTCTATTATGACGATCATAGGTTCCACGCTTGCCGCACTCCTTGTCGGCTTTACCAGTTATACCCAGGTAATGAGCAAGCGACGCGATCTGGGTATTGCCAAGGCTGTTGGTATACCAAGGCGCGCAATTTATGGTGCGGTAATCTTTCAATCGCTTTGCATTACAGGTCTTGGGTTTATGATGGCGGCCTTGTTTGCTTTTTTGGTGATGCCTTATATTCACACTTTGTTACCACAAATTACGCTAGTGGTATCACCCGCCCAAGTCGGTAAAGTAGGCCTGGTCGCCATACCGGTAGCATTTCTAGGAGCATTAATTCCGGGTTATTTGGTTATGCGCCTGGATCCAGCCCTGGTCTTTCATAACTAAATGGTCTTGGCTAACGATAATCTGGTTGTGGTACAGCACCTGTCCAAATACTTTGGCAGCGGTCATACTGAAATTCGTGCAGTCGACGATGTTTCCCTAACGGTAAATCGTGGAGAGATCATTTTAGTCATGGGGCCATCGGGATCCGGCAAGACCACCTTCTTATCCATGATTGGTGGCCTACTGAAACCAACCGGAGGGAGTATTGTTGTTGATGGTATTGATGTCGCTACCGCCGATGAGTCTCAGCTGCCCGCCATCCGCGCACAAAAAATCGGTTTTGTTTTTCAGGCATTTAATTTGCTCGATGCATTAAATGTTGAAGAAAACATTTTATTTCCGGCACAACTTCAACCAGGCACTGCCAAGGATAAAAAACAGCGTGCCCAATACCTGATGCAACGGCTAGGCCTAATGCCACGGCGCAATACGCTACCACAAACCCTGTCTGGTGGCGAAAAACAGCGCGTAGCTATTGCCCGAGCTTTAATCAATCAGCCTCCTTTAATACTCGCGGATGAACCCACAGGCAACCTGGACTCCAAAAGTGGTCAGGAGGTATTAATGATTCTACATGACATTACCCATGATGCCGGACACTCGGTCATTATTGTTACCCATGACCCGCGCGTAGAGGAAATTGCTGATCGTATACTTTGGCTGGAAGACGGACGGTTTAGGGACCGCAAAAGTGAAAAACACTCCTGGGTAATAGACCCAGTCTGTGGCATGCGTATAGATGAATGGTCAGCCAATCTATTTTCGGATTACCATGGAAAACGTTATGTGTTTTGCTCTCATCGATGCCTGGATCGGTTTATGAAAGCACCGGAACAATACCTGTGATTTACCACTACGACTTCTAAGGTAACAATCGACATACCTAACCGAATTTTTCTCTGGATTCCACGTCTCAGATACCATGAAACCCCTATATCAGATTATGAAACAAAGGCTAACAGCGGCGGTCACGCTCGCCTTTATGCTAGGCAGCGCAGTACCTGTCTTTGCCGGCCTGGATAGTGAAGTAGATACGCTACTGGCCGCCGAGGCATCACCGGAGGGGGTAGTTTTCGAGGTAGTAACGAATAAGCGCGAGGCACTGGACACTGCATTGCCACAAATTATCTCAGCGGTTAAACGACTACGTCAGCGCTGGTCCAAACTGGATATTGTTATTGTCACTCACGGGAAGGAACAGTTTGCTTTAACCAGTGCCAATTTCCAAAAACATTCCGGTATTCACAAACAGGTACAAAACCTGGTGAAAGAAGCCAGCGTGGGTGTCCATGTCTGCGGTACCTTCGCGCAACGGAACAATGTCGCCCCCGAGGAATTTCCGGATTACGTTAATGTCAGCGCTTCCGGCCCCGCCCAGATCAATGATTACAAGACGCTAGGGTACGTTGTAGTTTTGGTCACACCGTAACGGTTCAAGGTACCGATGTGGGCAGGACTGGCGCTCACTCTTCTTGAATTTTAACCGGTTAACATAATAAGTTCCTGTAAATATTCAATAAATTAGATCGTAATATTTAGATGGTTTCTCGGCTGCTGATTCCGGAATCAGCTAAAAATAATTGACAAAAATCACCATACCGAAGTTTAATAGCTTGCGCTTATGTAGGCATAAATAAATATTAGAAAATACTTAAATATAAATCTAAAACACGTAAGCGTCATTTCAAAAAAAACAATATCCATGCAGTGCATACGGACGTGGCTTCACGACAAGTATGTCTACCATTAGCTTAGCGTGGCTATCTGGCCAATTGTGCAAACTGCACGAACGACCGGAAAAACTACACCAGTCGAAGTTAAGAGAGGTAGAATATGTGGTATGGAGTATGCTCACTAGGAGAAGTTGGTAGTTGTGGTAGCTGGATACCCTATAAGAAATTCTGTAGATCTTTTTTAAAATTACTCGTTTGTGTTTTAGCCTTCATTACCAGCCCCATTTCGTGGGCTGCGGATTACAATCTATTCATTGAGACCGGTACTGTAAACGTCTCTGCCAGTCCTGAAACCGGGAATGGCGCAATAACGATCCCTGTTTGGAGCTACACAGATGTCAATGGTGGAACAGCGACACTACCAGGTACGTTGCTTGAGTCGGTTGAAGGGGGCAGCATTACAGTTTCGGTTAGAAATAATCATAATCGAAGCCACAATTTTGTTGTGCAAGGATTAACCAGCGACACTACAGCAATCCAACCGGGGCAAACCCGAAACTACACTATCAATACCCCTACGGCCGGTGTTTATCTTTATTCTGACACCCTTAATAGCAACGTAAATCGCGCACTGGGTCTCTTTGGTGCATTGGTAGTCAGGCCATCTGGCGGTGTTAAGCGGGCCTGGACCGGAGGGCCAAGTTTTAACCAGGAGAGGCTCTGGGTCATTAATGATCTGGACAAACCACGCTGGACGGATGTTGCTAATAGCGGTGGAACAGTTAATACAAGCGTATACAAGCCTAACTACTTTTTCATGAATGGCATGAACGGTTTCCAGGCCATGGGAGATGCGGCAACCAACCTTGAGGGTTCGGTTGGCGAAACTTTTCTCGTGCGGATCGTAAATGCCGGGCAGTTCGATCAGTCTCTACACTTTCATGGAAATCATTTTCTCACCATTAGCCGGAACAATACCCGTCTAACCACTTTTGAGTGGCAAGACACAATCAATGTCAAGGCCGGCACAACTGCAATGGTTTTATATACACTGGAACAGCCTGGACACTACCCCATGCATGTGCATACCGCACAACTTGAAACCGGGAATGGCGTATACCTGAACGGGACAGCCGCCATGATCATTGCACATTAATGGGGAGGGTAGAATTATGAAACTCAATCAATATTCAATTCGTTCTTGCGCCACGATTCTAGTGGCATTGGCCGCGCTCAGCGCAAACCCTATGACAATGGCCATGCATAGAGGCGGTGGCGGCGGTGGCGGCGGTGGCGGCGGCGGCACGACGATACCAGTGCTAAACGCCACTAACGTTAGTCTGTCTGTAAGTTCGTTAACACGCACTATGAGCGATGGTCAAAATGTAAACTTCTGGGTTTTTTGCCAAGGAGGCATGGGTGGTATGGGAGGCGGAGGTTGCACCTTACCCAGCCCCGTTCTTGAGCTGGGGGTTGGACAAACGGCCAATGTAAGTTTGAACATGATGATGGCGCCGCAGGAACCCTCTCCCTATAACGGCCATACTATCCATCCACATGGCCTGGATGTGCCGACGAGCGAAGATGGCGTTCCGGAGACAGGTGCCTCAGTTAATGGCGACACTTATACGTTCAGTGTCGATAGCCGGTATGTGGGTAGTCACGCCTATCATTGCCATGTTCATACAGTAAAACACCTGGAAATGGGTATGTACGGCGCCTTTATTGTGAAAGACGGCAATCGTATCAGCAGCGGAGGACCCACTTATGACTATGAATGGAACATGGTTCTAAGTACAGTCGACCCCGCCTACCACACAGCGACAGGAGACTCCACAGTCTTTGCCGACTATAACCCACGCTATTATTTGGTTAATGGTCAGGAGGGGTTGAGTACGGGTGCGCCTGCAGAGACTTTTACCGCGGCGACAGGAAAAAAAGTAGCTATACGATTAATTGGTATGCAATCTGTCAACTCAACATTTCGAATAAGAAATGCAAGTGGCAGCTACCAGTCTTTTACAATATACAATAAAGATGGTTTCGCCTTGAGCAGCCCGCAAACTGTAACCAGTGCTGATGTTTCGCCTGGACAAACTATGGACGTGATGGTGACATTGCCAAGCAGTAGTAGCTCCTGGTATCCGCAGGTGACTTATAAAAACCTGCGAAACGGTGGCAGCTACAGCAACGGCACGGTTTACACCAGGTTGAATTTTTAACGCCTTGAAACCGAAAGTTCCAGAACGAAAAACCGGGAGTAGATTCTCCCGGTTTTTTTTTCATAACTAACGGTAATATCTTTCCGGACTAGTGATTTTTACTCTTAAATTGAGAATGATTTTTGGGGTTGCGCTTGGCCGCATACATGGCCATGTCGGCATGTTTTAACAACTCAAGCTCCGAATACCCGTTTTCCGGATAACAAGCGATACCCATGCTTCCGCAAACAGTTAGCTTATGACCCTCTATATAGAATGGTGGGCTCAGCGCGTCCTTTATTTTCTGGATTACCGTAGTAGTTGCTGGTTTCTCGGCACCCGGCAGAATAATCACAAACTCATCTCCTCCCATGCGCCCGACTGTATCGGATTTCCTTAATACGGCTTGAACTCTTCTGGCAACTTCTTTCAACAATTCATCGCCAATCTGATGCCCAAGCGTATCATTTATATGTTTAAAATGATCCACATCCATTATTATAACTGATAACGGTTTGTTTTCCCTGGCGGCGGTTCTGATGCCGTGGAGCATACGATCATTAATCAATGAACGGTTGGGAAGCCCGGTTAATGGATCATGTAACGCCTGATACTCAAGCTTCTTGTTAAGTCTTAGCAGCTCTTCAGTGCGCTCGGCGACACGCTGTTCCAGCTGTTGATTAAGCTCCACTGTCTCCTTTTGAAGCAATTCTGCCAACTGGACCGCTTGATTCAGACAATGAAAGTTTGATGCATTCTCAATGGCAATACCGGCCTGGGCGGCAAACAGCGATAATAAATGGAGATCGCGCTCGGTAAA
>Ga0224511_10000916_pt1 | contig 16194 bp, 6 predicted proteins | sample SF_May12_sed_USG_2_FD_169988 | JGI IMG/M metagenome (GOLD analysis project Ga0224511, IMG submission 169988) | Sediment microbial communities from San Francisco Bay, California, United States - SF_May12_sed_USGS_8_1 | ecosystem: Environmental > Aquatic > Marine > Sediment | place: USA...
ACCAAGAATTTTAATACTAAATGAACAAATTAGTATTGACAGATGGATTACTCATGAATTTTGTTTTTTATGGCTCTTGCTTTCCTGCATTTAGTTGTTGTTGTTGTTGTTGTCATCGTTTGTTGTCATTGGAGCGTGTGAAGTACTTTCACACAAGCGAATTGTTTGATGCACTCTGAACACATCGGACAGTGGGCTACACCACACCATCTTTCAAACGTTCGTAATCATCGAACGGCTTTCGTAGGTTTCCGTAAGAACTATATTTCAGCGTAGGCGTTTTGGTTTAGAAATATCCTTCCACCTGATACATCCGAGGCACGATCGCCGATAAGGTGTAATTTGCCGAGTAGTTCTGATTTGGGTTTGATAGTGACATTGTTTGGCGATGTTGATTAAACAAAGTTCAAACTAAAAGTGGTTTCAATTGTACTTATTACATGTACAATAAAAGGTTATGATATTTCATTTAATTTAGTTCATTTGTAAGCGAACCATTTTGATTGGCTTTGAAAATAGAGAAAAAAGGACTGATTGGTAAGTTAATTGGGTGTTTGTCACATTTTGTTTACCTTTGATAATTTTCTATGCTGCAAATTAAAACAGACAAGGAAATCAAACGATACTCTTGTTCGCACCTCGTCCCAACTGCCAATATACAGCGGCATTTCAGGCATTGCATAACTCAATGAATGGGTTAAATAACTAGTTGCTAATAAGCACTGGTATCAACTGGTAATCTGGAAGTTAACATTTAATAGCGTTATCTCCTAAGGTACTTTACCACATATGACGTAAATAACATCATTATACCACAGGTGGCAGTGCCAGCCCGCAACACCAGCCTGAACTGTATTGTAAATAGATTGTAAAAAGATTTAAACGTACAACGATATATTGCGTATCTTAAATAAATGGTATTTTAATGTGGCGTAAAGTACTTGTAGTCACATTATAATATACCGTCTGTCTATCTTAGTATGCGCTGAGCATTAACAATATTATTTTTTAATATCTCATAATTTACAGCCAATGGTAGGTTTGCAGTATTTTACTTACATGACCCTCGAGTAGCACATGCCTAAATTATTACACACTGCTGTCAAAATCTAATCACTAAATTAAATTGTACCTTGATAAAACTTGTCCTTAATTTCAACGATTAAGACGATAAAACTCTGACGTAACTATATCGGTGTGGCCCATAGTACATGTTTCTGAAGCTCCCACAACAAAGGACAAGTCATGTGTGTAGCTGTGCGTGCTTCGAAATATTGACAATCGGGAGTAAATCCCTTTAATACATAAACACAGATATCTTTTTAGTCAGTTTAGATACTGAAACTTAAGGATTCAGGATTGACAGAACAGATGATACCACTAGATTTAGAAAGTTATTTTTAAAAAAACCTGACTGAAACCAACACCTTAGTGCTTCGAATTCATGGACACCTATGTTACGCTAAAACATAACGCATACATACAATATTACAATTCATGGTATTATGCTGCAAAATACAGTTTTTCTATCATTTAGAAACTATATTTTCCTACAAAACGAATACATTCCAACGAAACAACGACCATATACTTACATAATACAATGTAACGTTTATACTTACTTTAAAACGGGCCATTTTGTCATGGTGCCCTTAAACTTGACATATCAACATTGTTTACAACATTCGTTATTTGAACATCTCTTCAATTTATATACATTTGTTTCTTAGATACATTAGATTGTTGCGTGTCCGTTTCTGCCTAATGACGAATGCTCTGTAACCACCAGTGGTGCTCCTGTACGCATTAAACATTCAAACCTATCTCCAAAATTACTCTGGCAAATTGAATGACGAAATCATTGCAGTAGACTGGGTAACGTATTACACGCATATAAGACCAAGATGCTATTAAGGCTGATGGAACACTCAGACCCAAACATTTACATCAACATGAACCAACACACACGATCCAAAACTGCTTTCATGTTATGTCGCAGATTTACTATATTAACCTAAATGGTTATTTACAACATGGTGATGCCGTAGTAATGTCAATGTACCCGCATTATTTCACGAACACATAAATATAAAAGTAACTCACTGCAAATACACATCTAAGATGTACAACTAGGCTTATTTAAACTGCAAACCGAATGGACAATAATCAAATTGGCGTTGAGTAAGCATTAGGAAAAATACATTTACACTGTATCAAACATATCAAGATGAATGGAAATACACGTTTAAGGGCTACAATCTATTATTGCGAACAAAGAGGACAAGTTGTCTATAATTATGTTTTCACAAAAAGAAATAGAAATATAAAGCTTAAATATAACACTAAAAAATAACTGCGCAATACGTTTAAAACATACAATTATGTAAAACAATAATTAACGAAGCACGTGATCGTTCATGTATGACAATAACGAACAAACTTGTATTAAATCCTGTAATTCATTTAAGTACAATAGTTGATGGTCATAAGGGATATGTCAAACAAAACATTTAAATTACCTGTCAATTCTTAAATTCTTATAAACTCAAAATGTATATATAAACGAAGAATCGCGATGGGTATATGTATTATAATTTACATTTTTGGCTTTCGGCCTAGATGACTCGAGTGGTTTTCTTACGTATGCCCCAGTGACCTATTTGGGTGAAAAGTTATGTGTATGTAGGTTGGCACTAAATGTAAACCACATGGTCTTTGATTGCCACATCAGAAACTGGTCAATTATTTCCCTCGCTTTTAGCTTGTCCCATTTTATTCGTGTGATAGTTGAACAAGGTAATTTGCAGTAATTTTGTTTGTTTGTTAAATTGGATTGATGCTTGATCATGGCGTTTAAAATTTAAATCACTACTTCACTGACGTCATTTAACACATTAATTATTTGTTCGCTAATTAAATTAGCATTCGATAATTGAATTAGCACAATGTTTTCTTATGGCGAATGCAATGCAGTGTATTACTACTAAACATTCATCCAAGGCACACTGTCACCGCTCGTATACACTCATTAAAGCCGTCAAAGCTTATATATTTGTTTTCAATGTTTCCTACAAAATCCTGGAGCATGCATGATAATTAAAATCATAAGTCAATTTTATCACGGGATTAAAATAGAAACTTGTTAAAAGTATATCTTACGAAATGGAGCATGTAATTTACTACCAGCTGGTGTTATTGGTGATAACAAATTATTGCAGCATAAGTAATCGTTTACAGCCGCCACACAGGCACTAAACAACAGCTGTAGTAAGTAATATTAAATTGACGAAAGGGAAGCCCTCAGGAATCATAGCCTGCACGAGAAAACAGCAGCCTCGGTTTTATTGAAGCTGTTCATCAGTGGTAATGAATGATGCCACACCACTGACGCCCCCTAGCGCATGAGCAGAACTCCATTTTCAAATGTAAACAACATAGTAATTACATGTACACTCCATGATCCCTGATGACCAGAAAAATATGACTACACAATGTTGCCATCGTTTGCCTTTTTAAGCTCTGTTTGCTTACAATTAAAAGGGAAGAACCACAAGAGACACAAAGTCCTTTTCAGGGAATGCTTATATGGGCAAAATAAAGATAATAACAAAATATATCGGTCTCTATTGGTTCTTCATGGTTAACGAAAACGTGCATTTATGTTCGTTCAAGCAAAAACGTCGTAAAAACTGTGATCTTTTGCCTTTTTACGCGGTTTTTGCTTCAAATTAAATAGGAAGAACCACAAGAGACACAAAGTCTATTTGAGGAAATGATTATATGGACAAAATAAAGATAATAACAAAATATATCGGTGGTTATTGGTTCTTCGTAGTTAACGAAAACGTGTATTTATGTTCGTTTAAGCAAAAACGTCGTAAAAAAGCAAAATGTGCAATTTTGCCATCAGTGCATAGCTAAAGATCGAGTATTTTGGTATAGGATACATTTTAGAGTTGTGAAAATCCATTTATTTACAGTAAATTAGTTACATTTTGTGGCCATTGTAAAATGTTGATCTCGTTGTAAAATGTTTGTTTTCAAAATGGGCAGGGCAGACATTTTTAGTTAGTGAACCTAGCCCTTTTGTACACGTGGGAACAACACTGAAATGATTAACGTTATTTGCAACATGCGTATTTTAATCAAACAAACATACTTGTAATCGAAAATGGTAGAATATGACAGAGAATACAGAAACAGTCATGGACCCCATGTCTACATGTATATCACGTTTAGCTTACTTTTATCTCGTATTTATGTTTTGTCATTATAAGTTGATTCGCAATACAATGTATAAACAGTCTATATATTGTTTCTGTAAGATATTCATTTTACCGAATAACCACACTATTACTTCGTTTATTAAGTTTTAAAACATTGCATTTGATGCAATGTCATTAATTTTGATGATGCTTTCAAGAAGCACACCAAAAGACCAAAACATCTCCTTGATGTCAGGTTTTTAAATGTAGGGCATGATATCGAGACATACTCACTTCTTACGTTAAAGTGTTTAAGATATGTAGCACACCTTTACACTATGTACCTAGACGTTATGTTTCCATTTGAAATCATACATGTATCACACATTCCTTCCTTTAACGGTATGCAAAACAAACCATATTGCAAAGTTTAACGTAACTTTATTTACAAACACGCCCGCATTACGATACGAACCGGTACTGCGCATGTAAATAATTGTGCATTATTTTCTTTTTGTGTCAGATATGAAAGCGTTCCCGCACCAAGCAGTTGATTATCAAGGCAATTGGTCGGAAAGAAAGAAAAACTGAAGCGTTAATATACGAGATACACGCGTAAATAAACATGGGTGCTTTATATCATTGTCTCTTCTATTGCTAGAAAATAATGGCAGAGTGTTATGATTGTTTTAACACTTGAAGGTTTTTCTTTTCAATTACAAAGAAACAGCTGAGATATTGGCACGACTGTCTTTTTCGTTATATATGGACTTCTAAAGTGATTAATGACGTCATTCAAACTACCATTACATCCGACTTAGATTCAATATACTGATTAGATGATTTGTTGTTTATGACACTACGTAGATTAAAATACGAAAGGTAAAACAGACTTTACCTATACGTAGAAAAGGCTTGCGATTTTAAATGATCTTTGTAAATAAATGTAAAAAATATAATATATTAATATATAAATGACATTATTCATTTTGCAACGTATAACACTAACTTATGTTAACCCTGTGATGGAGTATTGCTGTTATTTAAAATGACTACTATCTCCGTAAATTTTGAAGCAAGCATTAACAACAAAGATAAATATTATTTTGACGGCTATAAACGTTTTAATCATGTTAAATCAGAAGAAATAATTGTGCACCCGATTCTTTCTGAACCCCTTTCTGCAATAAGTCCTTGACTACTTGTGATTTATAACAGACCATCTTTGCGCTGGTTTGCTGATTCAATTGTCGTACGCTTATTAAACTACCAAACATAATTTTCATATGTGTACTCCTACGAAACCCCGGTAAGGGTTTTTGGTCTTGTTCATGGATTAAATAAGGTGTTAGTCTAGACGACATGTGCTTTTACACCAGGATACGTAAATAATGCAATGAACTGTGTTGTAGTTGCAGGAGATTATCACTGCTGTTACCGTATCAAATGTTTCATTGCAATGGTATTGCGTGAGCGACCTGCTCAAAATGACCCAGAAACAATTGCCATATTTGTTTCACAATTCACCGCTTCAAAGACATATTGCTTATACTATTATCAGAAATGTGTATTTCGTTTATAACTAAAAAACTGTTTGAAATCACAGCAGGGTTTCGAACGATGCCGAAAAATGTAAACGTGTAAAAACATAAACCATTCTGAAGCACTTAACTCCTTTGTTACTGTTACACATGAATTAAGCATTTGCGATCATACAAGTAGTTAATATTTTGGACTAAAGGTATTAACATTTCCGAATATCCCCTACAACGTAGACCTTCTACGTAAAATAATTTTTGAAGTATATTTTAAATATATGAACGTGCTTTCAAAGAACCTGGGACGAGCAGAGTTGTTTTGGTAACCAGGATTTTATCATAACTAAATGCAAAACTAGTTGTTCCCCTGCATGAAAGTGACATATATCTCAATAATACATTGTAGATTTCTAAGTACATAAGTGTTGTATTATATATGTCATTTCATTACAGGCATGCGTTGCAGTAGGTAAGGAACAGTAAACTACGTGCTTTACTTTCAGGATTGTGTTAAAAATTAATTGTCTGAAGCATATTACGGTGAAATATATCGGATATCATGAACTGATGAACAGCTTCTATAAAACCGACGCTGCTATTTTCCCACACAGGCTTTGCTACCTAAGGGCTTTCCATTTCATCAGCTTAATTCAAGTAACTACAAAGTTACGTCTTTCTTTTTATAAATTTGGACCCCGTCAGTCTACTGTTTTCAAACAAGCTATAAAATATCAGCTGTGTTAAAAGGCCCATACTCCCATATCACACGGTGCTCGTTTGATTAATTTAATATGTTTGGGCGTACTACCCGGCAAATACTGTGGTACTACTGTGTACGCTGATACAATGGATTATATTGGTAGCCCCAGGCATCTTTATTCATACAGGCAATCGGTTTAGTTCCAAGCAGATTGGTAATGAGTGGCGTCATTCAGAAGATTTAATATAATTTAAAATATATTAATATTAATGAAGCTGATGAAGCGATGATGTATATTTACCTTATCTAAAGTGTTCTTATTGGTAGTTGTAATTTACAAATGTATATATTTATGTTTGCTTAAACAAGAACACGACGCATTTGACTTTGAAAACCTATGACAACAAATAAATAACATGTACACACTATATTTGCTTATACCAATTGTTACACAAATGCATGAAACCAACATATGTTTTTTCTGCGCAGCTATTTATACTCGTAATTGACACAGTGACTACTTTTTGTTTTAGCAAAAAAATAAATTTTGTAAGTGAAACTCATTCACACTTAATATACAACATACTTTATACAAGGTATGCGATTGATGAAATAGGGAACGTAGATGGGTGACCATACTGTACAAAATCATTCATATAACTACGGTTAGATTAAAAAACGTTAGTATTGGATGAACTGTGTAATAATAGCAGACATTGTATTATGCTGTATTCCTCTTTTATCAAAGGGTCACAATGTATGGTCGCAGCTGGAAGCTGAATATAAACAAAGTCGCAGTAGAATAGATAATGCGCTTGATTGTACACTTCTCTAGAAAACATAATCGCTTGATTGTACACCTTTTTAGAAAACATATGCGCTTGATTGTACACTTCTTTAGAAAACATATGCGTTCGATTGTACACTTGTTTAGAAAACATATGCGCTTGATTGTACACTTCTTTAGAAAACATATGCGTTCGATTGTACACTTCTTTAGAAAACATATTCGATTGATTGTACACTTTTTTAGAAAACATATACGCTTGATTGTACACTTCTTTAGAAAACATATGCGTTCGATTGTACACTTCTTTAGAAAACATATTCGCTTGATTGTACACTTTTTTAGAAAACATATGCGCTTGATTGTACACTTCTTTAGAAAACATATGCGTTCGATTGTACACTTCTTTAGAAAACATATTCGCTTGATTGTACACTTTTTTAGAAAACATATGCGCTTGATTGTACACTTCTTTAGAAAGCATATGCGTTCGATTGTACACTTCTTTAGAAAACATTGCACCGGACGGAATACAACGTGAAGCTTGAAACTTTCGTTTTATTTTATTTTGTAAATTTACTCACATTTTAAGCGCCGACTAAAGAGTGTTGATCTTTCTTCGTTTAGTTACATACAGACATATGCCGGTCTATTGACGGACGGGGAAAAGACAAAAATGCAAATATGTGGGCCGCCTCCCACATGCTGTGTGGGCACAATAACGTAAAACGATACTTAAATCATGTTAGACACTCTTGCACTTAAATAAACATAATTATCGTCAAACATTCCTCCCCCTCATAGGACCGATATTCGTCTTGGCAAACGAAAACTAAAAAACGTATACGTACTCAGTAGCAGTGAACCTAGTGACTCAAGCTAATATTTTTAGCGGTCATGCGCTTGCTATGTGACAAATGTGTATTAAAATGATGCAGAATTACAAGCGCATAACATGCCCTGCCTAATCCTTTAAAACCCAAACGAAAAGTTAAGAGTATCTTAAGTATCAAGTGTCGGTCGGTTTTGATGTGCCTTGCCGAAGGTCATCTTAACAATCGGTTCAACATGTTACTTGTGACACGCCCTTTTATCTAGCTATACGAGGGCTGTTCAATATATAATGAGACTGCGCTCATAACTTTTACCCTTTACAACGTACAAAGACACAAGTATTATAAACATTAAGATAAATCATTTTTGAAGTAGACCTCCAGAAATAAGACAGTTTCATCAAACGGTTACGAAATGGCAGCCATGGCAACATGGCCATGTTGCCGTTATCGCCCCCAACCTTTTGACGTCACGTCGTTATTAAAACAGTCATCATAAACTCATATCATAAAATGTATATAAAACATAAATGTCGCTTTTAGTTGTTAGTTAAAATAACGCATATTTGTTCATTTAACAGTTTTAACATTTTAAATACAAGTTCTTGTATTAAAACTCAAGTCCCGGCTACAGTTCTCTATTCAAAAATGCCCCTTTGTTAACTGTAAAACTACTAATGCCTTTATGACGTCTTCTTTGTCTGACATTACTCTGTCTTTTCTTTTCTTTTGGTGCTAATATGTGTATGAAAAAAGTTTTAAAGGATAGATTTAGCATTTCATGTTTTGAAAATGTGTTTTAGTTTTGTGTTTGATTTTCATCATAACAAACACAGCATAGTAATGTGATTACTTGTCAAGTGGCAAATTGCATTTGAACGTTGACGTTTCTTTCATTGTGAGCAGTTCTCTTTCAAAGTTCATATTTCAATAACCACATGTTTAAATTTCTTAACATTTGCGATATATGTTGGGAACACACCCTTTAAATGTTCTGTAAGTTTTTTTCTGAATATTTTAATAATCGTGTGACTTTATTTGTCATGAAAAAATGCCATTTGCACAAAATTTTGAACGGGGGCGGTAGTGCGTTACTATGGAAATTGAAAATGATGTTGTTCCTATATTGTTTGTCATAAGCCTATAAAATTTGGACATTTAGTAGTAAATAAGTTATATCCTACAATAATATTGACTTTTATTCCAATTGAAGGCAAATCAAAAAGTTATAAGCACAGTCTCATTATTTATTGAACAGCCCTCGTATGTATGCCAAAATGTAATTATTCCGTAACACAATTAAGATCTTGACTTTAATAGGGTTTTTTCCTTTAAGCAGGTGGCTTCAAATTACACCAGTTTATTTGTGACATTTGGACATTTCCAGGAATACAAATGCAATCATTGGTGGAAGTTTCCTGTTTAATTGCCAAATATATTGATGACAGTTAATAAATACTCTCACTTTGTATGTTTATACTACCTTCGGTACATTGTTTTATTTTACCTGATTGTGTATCTTTGAATCGTCCTACAAACTGTTAAGCCGTTCCAGCCATTATATTTAAGACAATTTAAACATGTTGTCTTATTTCCTTGTTGGCTGTCATATATTTCTGTATAAAAAACCTAAAATCTTACATTTTGTTAAGGCTTATCAGTCTCATGGCATTAATTTTCGGTGATATATTTTTAATATCACATCGACATTCCGTAGTGATATAGGCAACACTTGTGTTAAGAGCGGATTATATACTGACATATTAATAGCTAGATGAAAGAGTGTGCAACACATAAATTGTGACTAAACGTTATGGCTGAATGTAAATAGCAAGAACAGCCCTGTAGCATTTTATCATGTAAAGCTTTTTTGTGTGTATGCTATGCTGCGCAATATGAACAATCCATATATTATTATCTCTGCCAGACAATCCTCAAGCATAATACATCAAAATTGTCTAGACGCATTACTATTTAAAACAATGCGCTCGATGTAATGTCATTTGTTGATGCTTTCAAGAAGGAAACCAAAGACCAAATTAATCTTCTTGGTGTCAGGTTTATAAATGTAGGACATGATACAGATACATAATAACGTTCTTTTGTGAAGTTGCTTTAGACACGTTGCAAAACTTTACAAAAGAGTCCTTTCAGTTGGTTTATAAACAAGATAAAATTACCAAGATTAAAAGAAAGTTATATACAGACAAACACCATTAAATTATCAACGCATAATTACAAATCAAAATAACAAAAATAAGGTAACGCATACATGTATCATTTCTGTTTAGTGTTATTCTCGTCAATGAACAGGTGAATAGGGTGAACATGCATTCATTTATGACCTTCTCTTGCCATGTCTTGATACATGTATCTATACATTGACAATTACTAAATGTATACACCATGGAATCGCACATTTTAACGGGCGGGCCTACGATCGTTTTCCACTTTTTGTAAATGTATCAATAAAAAACGGAATTTTATCGTCAAGCAGAATGTAAGTTTTTTGTAAAATACTTCAAAAGATATACACAATATGCATCGATTAAAATGTTACTGCCATAAAAAGTCTATATGCAGATATAGATGGCTACTAAAACTCGGAATCCAGATTATTCTGCTGAGAAGCGAAATAATATTTTAGAAATACATTAAACTATCTCGTATTTCGCATTTTTTGGCATTTGGTTTTGTAAACGATACATTTACTTTTGTGTAATCTATATGTTTTTAAGTGTGTAATAATACATGCTCCTTCATAACAATTGGCATGATACTACACCGTCCGTTTAACTTACCATTTCATGTGTTTACATAATCCAAAATGTGGGTTAGCATATACTACTACGTAATCAAGTCGGGTAATTGTCCGTCTCTACTCTCTATAATTTTCTTATTCTATCTACTAAGTTAGCAGTTGCCGCGGCTGCATATACCTTTATAAGCGAAAACAAATCATCGAATCCTAATTAAACTTTACCACGGTCCTGCAATGTAATTCATAACTAAAATATATAACACATAAAAATGCGTGTCTGAGACGAGTGGATCTTTACAATGGAAATGTGTAAATAGTTTAGGTAATATGAATAATTATAATATAACTATTCATATTACCTCAAGTCTTCCATTTTTCCCATTTATTATATTTGGATTATACGAGCTGTTTAGTTTCTATTAGGCGGATAACCTGAGAGATAGGCAGACTGTATACAGTATATTTGTATCAGATATAAACACTACATTCAACACAGTTGCATATCGGGGAAATTGGACCGGAACAAGTCAACCGGAACAACTCAGAACATCTGGTTTATATTGATTTGTATACGTGCTCAATAAAGGTTTAAAACAAAAACACTGCTGAAATACAAAACATTTTTCTTTACAATCTAACATGGCAGTGGTTGCAGCTAAAAATAATACGTATATAAATAAATCTGAGAAAAAAGTTAAAGTCCTAAGGAAGCATAGCCTGTATGGGGTAAATAGCCTAGGTTTTATTTAAGCTGTTCGTTAATGATTATAAAAGATAGACACACAGCAACAACAACGAAAAGACAGAAGACATAGTGTAATTTTATGTAAATGCATCGAGTTTATCGAGAAAATATTTCTTTATAGCGCAGAGATACAAGCATTTGCTAATTGTGTACACACATCTGACATCAGTTAAGTACATTAACAGAGGAATTCAAATACGACTTTATAGATGCAAACGTATTATTCATCGTTTAAGCCCTGAGAGCAGATTATCTTGATTCACAACAAAAGAATGCAACTTATTACAATAATCCGGTATACGTTGCAACACAGATATACCACTTACCACTAGACTAGAGACGACCGGTTATCTCAGTTCATAACGTCAGTCAGGCGAGACGCTTACATGTATACCGGTTATATCACAAAATACATTTTGTTTGGCAAATTATAACAATTATGTTTACGTTTTCTGCAGCATTTAAGAATACAGAGTCTGGTTTGATTTGTAAGAACAAATAGTTTAAATATAATTTAGTCGCAAACACTATAATCACAACAACTGGCATACAGAGACGAGTATGAGTGGTGTAAAACTGCTTATTAAAATGTTACATACACCAGTTACCACCTTCCATCGTATAGTACCTCACACTTAATCCTGTGGTTAAGGTAAGTTGGGATTTAAAAAAAAACACTTTCCATGCCTCACTGAAACAAAATTGATGCAGTGTTGTACGTGATATAGGTTTAGGGGGCGTCAGTGGTGTGGCATCATCTATACTGATGAACAGCTTCAATAAAACCGAGGCTGCTGTTTTCTCGTGCAGGCTATGCTTCCTGAGGGCTTTTCCTTTCATCAGTTTGTTATTGTTGAACGAACATATTGTGTCTTATAACGTTTGGGTATAAGTTTAAAGAGAAATGCATACATAGTAATTTAACACTGGAGATACATACAATTATGCACGCATTTTGACGTAGACATGCATTTTTGAATAATCTTGAACATTTTTTTCCTAAACTAAACCCCAATGGGCAAAGTAAAGTTTATTGTTATGTATAAGTGTATAGGTAATACATATTAATAGTCATACCCAGAATGCTTTTGCCTTATAGGCACCAAATCAATTATAATCAATATGTATGCGTAATTGTTTCTTCTGTGGTTTGGTCAAAACGATTGTGATGCAAATACTTTATTACTAAAGTATTCAACTTTATAGTACCATAACAGTTATACGGCATTTACACAACAATATAATATAAACATGATAATCATTTTGATATAAACTGCAAATGCAGACTTCATAAATGTGAGTGCCTCTCATAACAATAATTGAATAAGTATCAAGGATCACAGAAACTCATTTTGATAGTGTTCTGTATGCTCAAGCATGTATTGCTTCGATCTATATATCACAATACTTAATCCTTTTTGTTTCGCGTATATTGCGAAGAAATATATTTAAAACATGCGGCTTGCGAGATATGAGCTAAATATGTTTCTAAAAGTTGTAATTTTAATATTAAAAAAGCATTCAAACTTTAAAATATATATCCAAGAAAAGAAAAGATTGTATTCACATATATACTTGAATCAGCGGCGGATCCAGGGTTTGACCTTAGGGTGGGGGGGCGTGGACTTTGTCAACGGGGAGGGGGGAATCATTGAAAGTGTTTAAGGTTGAAATAAAAGTCATTTAGCATGTTTTGGCCATATTTCTATTAAAATTATGCTTTAAATACATCGCGAGCAAAGCGAGCAAAGAAAAAATTGAGAAAAACTAGCGTTTTGGACATAAAAAAAATCATAGGTCCGCGGCCGTTAGGGGGGCGCGCGCCGGGTGCGCCCCCCCCCCTGGATCTGCTAGTGCTTGAATGACATTAAATTAATGAACATGTAAAGAGTATTCAATGCACATTCCCGTCACACGAACATAAGTTATGTCCTGTTTAATTGGCTGGCATTTAGAAGAATATAAACATCTGTTATTTTAAATCCACGGTACATCCTCATTCGTACATTGAACATGTATGCCACAATGCAGTGGCACGGCATCAATTGTTATTTCAGGACAAAAACACAACAGTTAACATGTTAAGTGTGTCTCTAAAATTGTATTACGTTGGACATCTGGATGCAATGTGCCAGAAACAATTTGCATATTGTTCACAAATTACCGTATAAACGATATATTGCCAACATTATGGGTACGGAGGCGTTAGTGTTGTTCAATCATTGTGTAATCTAACTGAAATTACACCATCGTTTCCAGCGATGTCGTAAGAAAAAAATGTAATCCTCAGTTAGCAGGGTCAAGGACGGTAAAATACTTTAATTTAAGTTAATTTAATTTCAGTATTAATTAATTAAGTGTATCATTTTTCGATAATTGTTGTCACGTTCGATTCACGTAAATACTCATTCTATTACGATTACCGACATAATTTCATAGCTGTTTGTTTAGATTTGGCTACGTACGGAACATTAAGAACAAATGCAAGTGCTACATTGAATGAATCGAATCGCGTGTTTCTAATAGGCACTAGTATCAAGGAAGAAGCTGGTTGTTAACTTTTAATAGAATTATCTGATCTGGTACTTTGCCACATGGGACGTAAGACAACATCATTTTGGCACAGGTGGCAGTGTACATTGTTTATAACCACGAAACATCTGCCTGAACGAATTGTAAATAGATTTATACATGTACCTACAACAACATACTGCAAAGCTATATTGAATGTTATTTTAATGTGGGGTTGAATAATTAATTAGGCAAACTTTATTATACCGTATTTGTGTCTTAGTTTGAACTATTAAACGAATTATCACATCGTTTTTAATAACTCAAAATAACAATCAGCCAATAGTTGTGCAATATCTAACTGACACGAGCCTCTTGCAACGTCTTCCTTAATAACAAAACACCGCCTTAAACATCTGATCTAGAAATTGTAACTTGACAATTTGTCTTTATGTTCTTTCAAAACGATGTTCTCTGACGTTCCTCTCGGTAGTTCATGTGAACCATAGTGTGTAAAAGAGAAGTGTAACTGTACGTAGTGGGCACACGATAATGTTTTCCTTCAATAAACTAATTCATATCTCTGTTACATGTAGCAAATATGGGATATCGAAGAATTGCACTTAAGACATCAGGATTGCATAGCAGCTTATATACTAGATTTAAGCAGCAAACATAATTTCAGTTTAAATCAAGCAATATTGTTTTCGTATGTGTATGTAACTTTATACATAATTTTAAGACAAACATTTCTGGGTATATTTTTTTTATAAATAAAATCATGAGAATTATGCATGTACTTTTCTTACAAATTATCTGATGAATGTGATTAGTAATTGCTCTATAATCGCGAGTGGTTCTCCTGTACCCATTAAACATTCAAACATATCTCCACAATTACTCTGGCAAATTGAATTACGAAATCATTGCATTAGACTGGGTAACAGATAACACGCATGCAAGACCAATATGCCATTAAGGCTGAAAGGAACATTCAGACCCAACATTTACAGTCAACAGAAACCAACAGAGACGATCAGCAAGAGCTTTAATTTCTTGTTACAGAATTTTCATATCTTACCTGCACCTTAAATGGTTATTTACAACATGGGGAATGCCGCAATACTGTCAATAAACCCGCATGATGTAACGAAATTACCAATGTAACAGTAGCTCACTGCTAAAACACAACCCATAGTGAACAACTAGGCTTTAACATTATATCAACATTATTTAAGTTAGCCACAAGTAGCTTTAGAAAAATCACTCAAATCAACGAACTCAAGATCGGTAGAAATAAAATGAATAGAGTTACAAAATGTAAACGTTTGTACATTTTGAACACGACAGATGCATTTGATTACTAGTTTTTTTCCGTTTGAGTCAAATAACTTTCATTTTTATGATGAACACATGTACCAGTGGTCTGTAAAACATGTGTATAAAAATAATTTAATTAAGACAACATTCTGTAATTCTAGATATTATGTAATCCAATTATTGAGCTGAGCGACAATTTTACTTTTACTTTATGAACAGTGTATTTGCTACGAAATCATTTGTAAAACCAAGATTTTTGATCGTCACAAGTGAAATATCTAGCAAAACATCAAATTAACCTGCCAATTTATGATGGCATTATTAAATCTCAATTTTGTTAAGTAAAGATTACTACGACACTAGATGGATTATAATTCGACATTATTTTAAGGGTTGATAACAAACTAAGAGTATGGGTGGAGATAGGTCATCCACTTTTTTGTATTGAGAATTCGACCTAGATAATAGCATTCCCCCTACAGACACTTCATTAGCCCACTTGGGTGCACAGTTACGTGTTGTGTGATATAAGTCTACATATTTAGGTGGTTACCTAATGTAAGACCTCATGGTCATAAAATGCCTCATTGGTAATGCTTTATAAGTTTCTCTCGCTTCAATCCTATTAAATTTATACTTTGTGTGAGATTGTAACAAGGTTTAACGGTTATTTGTTTGTTTGTTCGATTGACTTAATGGATTATGGATTGAGGCCGGTATTCCATCTATACGTGAACTTGAAACGTGAACGTGAAGCGCGAACGTGAAAAATCAAACACACGATCTTCTATTGT
>Ga0224511_10000917_pt1 | contig 16191 bp, 4 predicted proteins | sample SF_May12_sed_USG_2_FD_169988 | JGI IMG/M metagenome (GOLD analysis project Ga0224511, IMG submission 169988) | Sediment microbial communities from San Francisco Bay, California, United States - SF_May12_sed_USGS_8_1 | ecosystem: Environmental > Aquatic > Marine > Sediment | place: USA...
CACTAGGTCTGTTATCATCCATTATCAATCTCTACTGACCACCAGAGAGTGTTTACAATTTACCCTGTTCAGCCTCGCTTTGGAACTGGAATTCCAGGTATGCATAAAATTTGAGAAAGGCCTATTGCTAAAGAAATAAATACATTCTCGAAATGACAGTGGATGCCCATGTTTGCACGACATTAAATGTATGCGCAAATGCATCTTCTCCCTAATGGAAACCTATATATTGATGATACGAAGCATTACACCCGATGAATACGAATTAAAGTGTTTCTGCACAGCTCGCCAACTCTATGGATAATAACATTATTTCACATCCAAAGATATTGAGGAATCATTACTTGTCACTGTCTAAAGACGACGGCAACACGTCCACGCCTGCAACACAGTTGAACACATCCGTTCGTAACTGAAGCCCTGAATCATTAACAATGTAATCAAACATACAACAGTTTGAGTTCGGCTCATATAACAAAACAATAGCAAGCATTTTGTGGCATGTGTGAAAATGACATTGGTTTGAGTCTATGTGTAATATGCTTTTTTATTCCAAACATGATTTGACAAATGTTAATTTGAACACGGTGCGTGCATTTGCTGTGAATTTATTATTGTGTTAAGCATGCCTATTGCTCTTTAGAATATATTGAAACTGCGGATGCTCTTTTAATTATGAATAAGAAAAAAAATCAACAATCAATATACACGTACATCTTGATTTAAGACAGATTAATTATGATTGTTTTGTGGAATACTTTGCCGTTTGCCGTTTGAACAATGATAAAATATCAAGGCCGTCGGAATATCCAACAACAGTTCTGTTGTGCATCATATACATATATGTGCGTCTTTACACCGCACGTGGCTGATGGGTTCTTTACATGAGTAAAACTTGACGGATAACTGCGTCATCGCAATGTTTAGTTAAAGTCATCAAGGAGAAAGTTTTTCATTTTTATTAAAGTATTAACCAACACACAAACACATATAAATTCTAATGTAATCAACGATTTGTTTTTCAGATAAACACATCACAAATAAAACAATACAAATAACATATGTAGATAACGCGATATGAAAACAGCATGTGCACATCGCAAGAAACATATTGGTAAATCAAAACACATTTGAAATTACAAGACGTAATCATAACAAAATTATGGCCGCAGACCTAACACGCACTGTCTGCTGAGCCTGTGTGAATTAACAACCCATGTCTCTCATAGGACGACGGGGGCGTTGGTTCGTGTTCATCGGTACACGAACTGCAAAACAGATTCTTTTGGTGGGACTCGGTCCAGGATTTATGTCCATCTTTGTGTTCTAGTTGATCAGTACTGAGTTCAAAGCTTGTATCAAGATAATTGTCCATAACTTGTTCCGTGTGTTCTTTGTCCACACTCCCTTGCCCGTTGGCTGAAAGACTAAAATGAGTTTGTTGAGTGTCAGAACGAACGACATTTCGGCCACAAGTAATGGCATATTGGCGCCGTATAATGGATACACCAGGCGCATGTTTGTTGTTCTTTGCACTAGAATAGTACTAGAATAGTGGTGAACACTGCTGTGTCTAAGATTCAACGTCCTCTTGCGTCTGCAGTGACAAATTGTTTCCTTGAAAGCCTCTTTGTACCTTTTTGACTTGACGTTGTACAAGATCGGGTTTACAGTAGAACTGACAAAATACAGCACACCTACAATGAAAACGCATTATTTGTGACATGTTTATTATTTCGGTGACTGAAACATAACGTTATAAGATATAATGGTGTGTATTGTGGCAGGAAATGGGTAATAGAAAGGTTCAACAACGTGTAGTCATAAAATAACAATAATGTCTTCATGTTTCAAAGCAATGCTAAAATGCGATATATAACGCAGTAGAAGGGGAATTGAAACTCGTTAGCAAACTGCAAGTTACAATGTATGATATCGATAAAAACATACTCGTAACTTGTTAAGAGTCAAGAGCAACGCCTTTAAAACGTAATGGATACTAAGTATGGAATCTTCATAATAACAAAAAGTACTTACCAGAGGTGTAAAACAATGCACACTGTTTATGGAGTAGAATCGGTGTCCATGTATGATTGTAAATGGTCATCAGTCTTTGAGCATGGAATGGCGCCCAGCATATAAAGAACGCTACCACTACAGCGACTAAAGCAATCGTGTCACAACATTAATTAATGACTTTGTATGAACATAGTTTATGGGTTATGCTAATAAAATATATGGGTGTACTCCTTGTCTTAATTGCAAACCATGATGGCTTCGCCATATCATACAGTGGACTCACAATATGGCAATATTGTTGTAAAAATACAAACAATAAACGACGTATAATATTTTGTATGTATAGTCTTTTACAGCTGCTGGATCGTATTTTATATAGATATTTACTTCCAGTATCATAACATCCCACTTATTATTACAGTTCATGTCACATATAGCAATGTTTGGTGATATCATGTTTTTTGCACATATCGCATTCGGGAAACCTTTTTTGATATAACGTTTACTGTAAGAGTGTCATTTTACGAGTAAGATAAAAAACACTACATTGAGCATTAATTCACAAAGTCATAAATCCTGAGGGTACAACACGTAAGTCAATGAACAATGACAGTTTGAACCGAATAAAATGGTTTTTGTATTTATTAGCATTCATGTCACGGCTTACTTAGCATTCTGAAGACTGATTTTCCTGCTGGGGATACCGGCGTTCCCGAGGCGGATTTGGATTCCTGTGATGCCACACATTGTTAATCCGAGTTGCTCAAGGATACCGCTATCAGCATGTACAGGACCATGTAATCGTGAGTGGGAAGACAAAGAAGACAAATGTCCAACACTAAAAGATGTACATCAGTGTTAAAGGGTTGCGTTCTGGTATGTTACAGACCAGTGAAACGCTTCCCAAATCTCCATGGATATGATTCGTAGGTAGAGTAAGCATCGGGATGTAGAGCTGAAACATTAGAAAAAAGCAATTGGTCATAACTAATGTATTTATTTGTGAATAGTTATATAAATGTACATACATTGTAGCTTATATATGTGCATTATTACCAAAACAGTTTTTATGGCTAGTAACACAAGAAACCATTTGAGCCTCAACTGGTCGATCTTCTATTTAACAGGTATAACACATATACTTTAATTTTACTTGGACACCTATGATTAAGACTCTCCAGATATTGAACAATTGCTGGCATAATTTCATCTACATTTGTTCTAGTTTTCAGTTTGGAAAAAATAATGGCTGTATATTGAACACTGTATGTATTTGTAAACATTAGAAAAGTATGGGTCCTATATATGTAATTAACGTATAAATAATATAAATATCTTTAAAAAACTAGACTTTATCAATTGAGAATTTTGTTTACTGCGTTAGTAATAAAGTAGAAGCTTATATGAAATAATGATCAATAATGTCACGACATTTCTTAAGCAGAAGTATGTGCCGTAGACACAATGTTAATGTTTTGAGTATAATTATTTCATTTTTTGCCAGAGAACGAACATGTTTCTGATTATGTTTTCAAAATTTAAGTATAACACGCAGCAGATGTTGGTTATTAAAAGCATACGCAAGCTTGTGTTGTTTTTTGTTTCGATTCCAAAATGTGAAATCATTGCTCGACCACACAAAATCAAACGTTGCTATCCGCAAAGAAAACTAATTATATGTTCATCTGATTGTAACGTTAACTCCGATTACATAAGCACCATAATAGTTAAATGGTTTTGCAGTTGTGTAGAAAAATATAACTAGTTTACAATATCGTGAACGTACACAGTCTAGTGCGATTATTAACCCTGTATAGGACATTGAACCTTACGGACATTGCTCTTACTGGAAAGCTTAATTATTAATTCGCAAATTATTCGTCTTCCTAATACTTTAAAACCAACATTATGACAAATAAAGTTTGAGTTTTTAGCGCGATTTTGGTTTTAAAAACATAGCATTAAACTGATGAAAGGGAAAGCCTCCAAATATCCAAACTTGACTTGTTTTAACTTAAAGACAAAAACCAGCGTGTTATTTCTAGCGATAATGCATTGATTAAACCTTTGTCGTATTGTCCCATTCGCGTCGCAGCGTTTTCATATTCTTTAATTCTCAGGTAAATTAAACTAAACATACATTTTGTGTAACCGAGTAATATGTACAATACTTGCAAACGAAGCTTTGTACAAGGAGTAATTCAAAGTATCAGGAAAAGGAAATTGTCATGGTTTTTTATAAAAGGGACAATCGCAGGTTTTAAGTTGTGTTTTTATAATAAATTCTACAAAGAAAAAGAATTAATTAAATTATTTTCCGAGTAGAGTGAGCAATGTTTGCTAAAACAAAAACAAAAAAAAACCCGAAGAAACGCATGAAAAATAGTTTCCCGATATGCTACTTTCTTTTATCTTGAAAATAGGACAATACTATAGATGGATATTAACCTGTTACTTTGATTTTGCATTCATCAATTTTCGGAAGTATTCTTTATCTAGAAATACTGATTTAAGGGTACAAACGTAATTCAATAAAAGCTTGGTCATAAGTATTTACCGGTACATGTTTTAAATGTCTGCTACGTTCTGTTGTTTGTCGTGTTTTGTATTGTATGCTTGTTTTGTACGGGCCATTTTGTCATTGTGCCCTTGAACCTGACCATAAAGTCTGTGTTTTCTTCATTTCTTCTCTGCACATGTCTTAAATTTATATCATTATATGTACTGATGTAGTTAATACACAATACAGCGTACTTTCTGTTTTGATAAACCTTATCACACGAGCAAAAAAGTACAGAAAATAAAGGAGATAAAAGTTTTGCGTAACTGTGCATTCTGGATAATTTACGATGGTGCATAGTTCTACAATAAAATATATAACCACTGCGCTGTTGTCATCACAACAGCGTTATATCGATAAATAGTGTGATGTTTTACTGGTACAGCTGTGTAAAACGTAAGGAAAATGAGATAATGATTATCAGATTATTCATTAGTAAAAGATCAAAGTTACTGAACGATTTTGTAATTATTAACTATGAATTGCAGTGCTATACATTACGTCGGCATATACGTAAGAACAGTTAATTCACCAGTGTCTGAAATGCAACAAATAAACATTGAGTCAGAAATACTAAAAGTATTCTATGATGTCTTAAAAAGAAATGAAATAAGTAAAACGTCAAGGACCTATAAAGATGATACTTAAAGTTGTAAGGAATTTACATATAATCAAGAATGTTTTAAATGCATTTTTAATAAGTATGCATTATAAATTATCATAACCCTCTTAAGGAATTGGCAAACCAGAAATGACGATATGGATGAAAAATGGGGTTCCACCACAACCTACCCATCGCATAAAGTTGCTAATTGTTAAATATTGCAATATAAAATTATTTATCCCTACAAAGGATTGAATCCGGACTGAAAATGTGTGGTAGACGTTAGTGTAGCGTGCTACAAAATGCCTTTCAACGCGGCTTGCTCTATAGTTTATTCAGTAACAAATGATTTACGGCCTCATAAACGGAATAGAACTTTCGATATTATAATGGTTCACATCACACATATTCGACATTATTTAAAGAGTATTATGCCACAGATAAAAGTTCAATGTTCTGTTGTTTGTCTGTAATTTATGTTAGAACTGTGTTATTGCTTAGAATGCAAAAATAGAAGTCAATTAAATTAGCTTTTTAGAAATTTAATGATAACATTACTGACCTTTAAAAATAAAATAGCATTAATGTATTTAAAACATATACATGTAATGCATTCAAACATAATGAATATTTGAAGAAACAGATGAAGAATCGCTGCGCAATAGGCAAAATCATTAAATGTTGAACAAGATTGCAGAAAGTTATAACGCAATATAAAATTGTGTGTTTTTGTTGATGTATTGGTTCAACGCATTTTGTAACACATAATATGCCAAATCACAAATAGCGATACAATTTCATATTATTTCATAGAAGACATCCGTCCTGCTCGAATTTAAGGAAATATTGACAAAGGAGTTGCATGGCAGTATTTTTTTGATAACATCATTTTTGTCTTTTAACGTAATTCCGCCACGAATGTTGACAGTATAATGCAATAATGATTATCCTAAAGCAATGAGAAATGACAAACATGTTCAGTCTTTTTTGTTCACGTTCGATACTAACCCTAACCCAAAGACGGAAACCGTTCACCTCAGTTTTTATTTATCGAAACACCAAGCAGCTTTTTCTAATGACCCCCCCCCCCCCCCCACACACAAAAATAAAAAGAAGAGAAAAAAGAAATTGCCATCCTAAGCGCAATAAATGAAATAGAATAAATAAAATCGTTTAACCAATTAAATTTAAGACACAAATTTCAAAATGTAGTTAGTTGGAACCGCTTTACACCCGTTCAACAAGGACAAAAGTGAATTAAACACACTCAAACAAAATTGTGTCACTATAACGAAATTGGGGCCAATTAGAAGAAAAACACCCTTAAAATATTATGCATTATATGATCCGCAAACGACACAACGGGCCCATTATGTTGTAGTTTTGCACGTTTTATAGCTGCTTGATCTTAGAATTAAGATACATTTAAAGAGCATAAACAAGACCTTAGCTAAGCAGACGATAGGTGAGATGGTGTTTGAAGGTTTGTTTACATGCCAGATAGACCATATCATACCAGATGTATCATGTATCGGGCTTTATTCAGAAATAAAACATATGGTTTGATCTGTCCGGAACGGGGAAGAATTGTCACAGACAAAATGTGTTTTAAAATTACTATAATTATTACTATATTTCTACCCTGATTGCCACACAATTAATCGCGTCAAATAACCTATAAAAACGGATGCTTTAGGTACCGTTTAAATTAAAACCACCGAGAAGGACTTTATTACTCAATAATGTATGCACACAAAATTCATGTTAAAGTATTTTATAATAAAACTGGTTTTAAAGAAAAATCCATTGCGTTTGGCTCAAATTCCTACATCTGCGACAATAACAAACTTGTCATTTCTGCAAATCAGTAATGACATTAGGGTAATGCAGACAATTTTCGTTTGACATATTTGATTTACAAATCACTCATTTTTATCAGAGAACCAATAATTCAATCACTAAAGTTCACACAATGGAATAACGAATGACAATTACAATATGTACCATGTGGTCATCGACCTAATGGCATATGTCTAGATTTTTTTCTTTGAATAAACTAAAAAGTTGTTTTGCATATTTGTTTTCCAAAAACTATGACAACATTTATCTCGTTTAAGGTCCTGAACATAATATGAGTTAAACAAACCTGTGTTTGTTGCCCCTTGTAAAGATGTACGAGAGATGAACCAAAATAACGTGGATTTTTTCTCATAGAAACGACAATTCCCATAGAAGCATTATGAACATATAATTATCTTAAATCAGAATGTGTATGCTATCAGTGTGTCAAATTAGTAAAGATATTCATAAAAGAACATGTGTTATATTTAAGTTTTAATCAGTACAGGTAAGGCGCACTAGCGCACGAAATGACTTTAAATACTGCCTTTAAGCAGTATCTCATTTGTGCTCCAAGCCTATTAAACTGATGAAAGGAAAAGCCCTCAGGAAGCAAAGCCTGCACGAGAAAACAGCAGCCTCGGTTTTATTAAAGCTGTTCATCAGTGGTAATGAATGATGCCACACCACTGACGCCCCCTAGCGCATGAACAGAACTCCATTTTCAAATGTAAACAACATACATGTACACTCCATGATCCCTGAGGACTAGAACAATATGACTACACAATGATGTAGTACGGGGCGACTTTTTACAGCCGCCACACAGGCACTAAACAACAGCTGTAGTAAGTAATATTAAACTGATGAAAGGGAAAGCCCTCGGGAAAAATAGCCTGCACGAGAAAACAGCAGCCTCGGTTTTATTGAAGCTGTTCATAAATATATATTGCTGTAAAAACTTTTGTTTAGACAGTATTTTCAACTTTGTTGAAAACAATAATGAATTTTATATTTACGTACATGTTATGTGTCACAGAAACAGCGCTGCGTGTATGCATAAAATACATTGTTTTGAGTAAAAGTAGCACATTTATATATTTTACATTATACGAAGGCACCGATATAATCCGATCCGTATGTAGCGCAATGTACGTAGCACCTCATTACAAATTAACATTGCAGACCAATCGCAATCGTGTTCTATATATTTACAGCTTATTAATATTGAATGAGATTTGCTATCATCATGTTTCATTGGTCAATAAGACATGTGAACTCTGGGTGAAAAGTAAGCCTAAACAGCTATGCCGAAAAAAGAGCAGCTATATATTTATATTATTTCCACCAAAATCGAACTGATATTAGCATATAAATCTAAATGCCATTTCCGACAGAGGAAACCAATGTGGGAATACATTAATTAATGTAACCACATGTGCGCACATTAACCTTTAATACGTTACTACAATTTAGTGCTATATATTCTGTGGATACTAATGTGGACGAAAACACAATATAAGCCTAAATGAGATGTGTTGTCATCTTTGATTTGCTTACTTGGTATCAATTAATAGATTCACTGTTTTCTGTTGTTACGTGTACATTGTATTTCAAAAGCATGGTAGTTATGGTTAATGCGTTGGCAAAAACTTTATTATAGCATATTAGTCGTTTAAAATTTGGTTGGCAACTTGTGAATTAAGTACGTGATTTATGTTTTGCATTCAATGTATTTTATATTTTCGATTGATGATCCGGAATTACCAGGAATTCGTTTATAGTTCTTACAATTATCATGGCAACTCCTTCTTTTCATATCATAAAACTCCTTTCTTTTGCTAGATTTGTGTTGACCATTTTCTCGTATAATGTCGTTAAACAACCAAAACCAGCTCTTTGAGAAGCATCTATACATGTATGTAAAAAGACAATTGCATTATTTATTACAGTATGTTTATTATGCTTTAATACTGCTTTTGTACTTTTATCACGTCCTGATATCAAACAAACAGTCGCCACATCAATCCGACACTTTGTTATTTGTGTACTTGTGTTCTTACATGTAACAAGCGCTTACAAAACATCAGTATATTAACCACCAATGATAATCTTAGTACTTACATGTGACTGTATGAACGAGAAAAGAGACAGAGATATGTATTACCATTACAGGGATTCAAACCAAAGTATGTCCACATATTTTGTAAATCTATAATTCTGAAGACCTTTTTCGGCGACATTGTTAGGATACAATAATAAAGAAGTTCACGAGTGTACTTAACCGTAAAACAACAATAAAGGGTTATATTCTGTAGAAACGAATGTGAACGGAAATTCGTAAGCTGATATGTGTTGAAACATATGAGTTTGTTACTTGCTACATGTACCTTTCAACGGAATAACTGTTTAATGTTGTGACATGTATCCAAGAAGCACGGTAGTTAATACTAATGTGTTGGCTATATCTATAAAATAGCAAGCGTTATTATTCATGTTATAGTTGGTTGGCAACTTCAGTATGAATGACTTTATTTATGTATTGTATTAACTGCAATATGGATTTCTTTGATGGTTATTATGTCGTTAAATGAACCAAAGCCAACTCTGTGTGAAGCATCCACATTTGTTTCCACAATATTGTATGTATATAGGTATATATCACATTATGTTTGTTATGTCTTAAAACTACCGTTATATTTTTATCACACCCCGATATTAAATCCACATTCGCCACATCAAACTGACACTTTGTTCTTAACAAGCGGTTAAAAAACATTAGTATATTAACCATCCGTGATAATCTTAGTACTTAAATATGTTAAACCCTTGGGTATCACTGACGCGCTGTTTTATTCACGACGCATACAGAACACTAAGTACACTCCAAACACTTAGACTCATGTTACCTTGTAAATATGTTTTGTCCGTTCATAAGATCAATGAGTATTTGGCGTACATATGTTGTTTTTAAAAACAAGTATAGTGTGGTAAGAGAATCTGAACGTCCCTTTGAATGAAATGCGTAAGGAAATACTTGCGTTAGAAACATATACTCTTTTCCGAATGGAAGGTACGTTTTTGTCATATTTCTGGTAAAAGAAACGGAATAGATTGATTTTAAGGATCAATATTATATTGTTTTATGTTTTAACACTTTGGAAGCCACTTGAAATAATTTAATCATGCACTATAGGAATCTGTCTGATAAAACTGTTTAACCAGGAAACCATAATCATTTAATCATTGACTGAAGTAGACGATTTCTTTAAATTCGTAATTAAAACTTTCGCATTGGACTACATGTCTTGCTCCTGTAACTTAAATGAATGATGGCTTGGTTATAATGATGGACGATGTGAGATTGCACAATACTTTCTGCAAGTACACGTGTCTGGTGTTACCGGGTAAACATATTGCAAAAGACTGGTGCAACATTCGATTTGGTTTACGTTGTGTCTATGGCACATGTCAGATTCAATCAGTTTGGTGGATGTTGACAATGTTTCACACATTAGGTCAACTTGTTACTATATTTTAAATGAGTTTGAAATCCGATATTTCATATATTTGATGTTTCAAAATAAAAAGCTTCTTATAGTTGTACGCAAATAATTTGTCTGATCAAACGGCAGTAGTGTCTCTAAGTACTGGGTTTCATCCCCGGTACAGTTACACTTACAATTGCATTATGTACAGTCTCAATAACGTTTCACGTCTTAATACTTCAGTGTGTTGGTAAATGTCTGTTGCGCCTGTGTAATATTTTATTTTGTTTATGGTATTGCACAATTTGTCTTTGTTTTGTTTGGGTTTTTTTCGCGAGGATTCCAAAACACTTGAAAATGTCAACGGGGTCTGCAAAATCAATTCCGTGCAATTAATTTAAACAGTGTTTGCAAAAGCACCGCGGTATTCATAAATAACAAAACTGTAACAATTAGGTTTTGGTAAACTATATCCAAATACATCTAAATGTTAGAAAAGCTAATAATGAAAAGTATTAACCTCGTCAAAAATAAAGCCGTATGAAACACATTGAATGCTGCAAAAGTCAGGATTTAATTTTTGTGGCGTGTAACATATGATCATATTTTTAATGCAGGAAAATTCCCTAGTATTGTCGTTATGTTTTTAGTTAAATAATTAAAAGTATACTTAGATAAAAACATTAGACGTTATGCCAGCACACCAATTCTATAGCGAAATGTTAGTTGCTTAAACAGGTATTTTGGACACTGAATTCTCAAGGTCCTATATTTATGTACTGCGAATTAGTATGTTTTCAAGTTTCTCATGATTATGCTAAGAAAAAACAGCCTAGTGCATAACATCTTTCTAAAGACATTGGCCAATGCAACGCTTACTCCGCACTTATTAACAACATTCACATAATTACTGATTGACGCAAGTGCCAATTTTTCCATCAATTTATTCCAAAACGAAGCATGGTGCCAGTCGAAACACTTCGTTAAAAACCGAATATAAATGCTGTGTGTTAACATTAAGTATGGTCCACATAACCAAGTTAGCAGATCTACTTGATCGAATTAGTCTACCCTAAACTATTTAAACACTCTAACAAAATAAGTGATCGAAAGCATAAACACGTGAATTAAATGCATTTTCTTTCAGTTGATTGTACTCACTTGAATGTTTTCTCTTTTTCATGTTAATTAACAAGGATTTCTAACTGTGTGGCCCGACCTTCCGAGACACGTGACCAATATAGGTGTACAATTGCAAAAAAGTTAATACACTCTCGTAAGTATAGTGGTTTGCAAGACTTTAAATGTATGCGTGCAGCCCTGCATCTTCTCCGTAATGGAAACCTATATATTGATGATACGAAGCATTACACCCGATGAATACGAATTAAAGAGTTTCTCTAAGCTTACCAACTCAATGGATAATAACATCAATCACACAGCCAAAGATGTCTTAATACGACGGCAACACGTCCATGCCTGCAACACAGTTGAACACACCCGTTGGTAACTGAAGCCCTGGACCATTACCAATGTAATCAAGCATACAACAGTTTGATTTCTGATCATATAACAATTAACAAAACAATAGCAAGCATTTTGTGGCATGTGTGAAAATGACATTAGTTTGATTCTATGTGTAATATGCTTTATTTTTTCCAAACATGATTTGACAATTTGAACACGGTGCGTGCATTTGCTGAGAATTTATTATTGTGTTACACATGCCTATTGCTCTTTAGAATAAATTGAATCTGCGGATGCACTTTTAGTTATGAATAAGAACTATTTTTCTCAACAATCAATCTACATCTTGATTCAAGACAGATTAAGTTTTATTGTTTCGTGGAATACTTTGCCGTTTGAACCAAGATAAAATAAAAAGGCTGTCAGAATATCCATACAACAGTTCTGTGTTCATCATATATGTGCTTCTTTACTCATGTAAAGTGGCTGATGGGTTCTTAACCTGAGTAAAACTTGACGGATAACTGAATCCGACTTATCGCAATGTCTGGTTAAAGTCAACAAGGAGAAAATGTTCCATTAAGATCAAAGTATTGATCAACAGACAAACAAATAAAAATTCTAATGTAATCAACGTTTGTTTTTCAGATAAACACATCACAAATAAAACAATACAAATAACATATGTAGATAACGTGAGATAAAAAACAGACATAATCATAACCAAATTATGGCGGCAGACCTAACACGCACTGTCTGCTGAGCCTGCGTGAATTAACAATCCATGTCTCTCATAGGACGACGGGGGCGTTGGTTCGTGTTCATCTGTACACGAACTGCAACACAGAGACTTTTGACGTGACTCGGTCCAGGATTTATGTCCATCTTTGTGTAGTTGATCAGTACTGAGCTCAAAGCTTGTATCCAGATAATTGTCCATAACTTGTTCCGTCTGTTCGTTGTCAACGCTCCCTTGTCCATTGGCTGAGAGGCAAAACTGAGTTTGTTGAGTGTCAGAACGAACGACATTTCGGTCACATGTGATGGCATCTTGGCGCCGTATAATGGACACACCAGGCGCATGTCTGTTGCTCTTTGCACTAGAATAGTACGACAGGTGAACACTGCTGTGTCTAAGATTCAACGTCCTCTTGCGTCTGCAGTGACACATTGTTTCCTTGAAAGCCTCTCTGTACCTTTTTGACATGAAGTTGTACAAGATCGGGTTTACAGTTGAACTGACAAAATACAGAACACATACAATGAAAACGCATTATTTGTGACATGTTTATCATTTCTCTGACTAAAAAATAACGTTAGAAGATATAATTGTGAATATTTTGGAAGGGATTCGGTAATTGAAAGGTTCAACAACTTGTAGTCATAAAATAACAACACTAGCTGTATCGTTTATGGTTCAAAGCAGTACTAAAATGCGAACTATTAACAACACCCACACAGCACATTAGGAAAAGAACTGTTTGAAATTGATTATGATCGATGTTTTGAAATATGATAACTGGTAAAACCTAGGGTTAAATATTTAATACTTAATGCGTATTAAGTGTGGAATTTGTATAGTAACATAAATTACTTACCAGAGATGTAGAACAATGCACTCTGTATATGGAGAAGAATCGGTGTCCAGGTATGGTTGTGAATGGTCATTTGCCTCTGAGCATGGAATGGCGCCCATCATATAAAGAACACTACCACTACAGCGACTGAAAACATCGTATCACTACATTAAAATAATGTCTTTGTATGAAAAAAATTGGTTATTCCGATAAAATATATTGTAGTACTTCTAGTCTTAATTGCAAACTATCATGGCTTTGCCATATAATACGGGCGACTAACAATGTGAAAATTTTATGACAATAGTGTTGCGAAACATACAAATAATAAACGACGTAAACTGTTTTGTTGGTATAGCATTTGCAAGATGCTGGAGAGTACCTTTTATATAAATATTTATTTCCTATATCATTAACTATCTCTTATATTTACTGTTTATAACACACATAGCAATGTGTGTTGGTGCCATCATGTTTTGTGCACATTTTATCACATACGCGAAAACCTGTTTTGACAAAATATTAAACGAGCGAGTGTTATTATACAAATAAGTTGAACAAACCCAATTTGATCATTGGTTTAGGAAGTCATAAATCTCGCGAATACAAAAAGTAAGTCAATGTAAAATGACAGTTTGAACGGAAGAAAATGGCTTTGGTATTTATTAGTGTTTATGTTATCGCTTACATTCTGAAGACAGATTTTCCTGCTGGAGATACCGGCGTTCCCGAGGCGGATTTAGATTCCTGTGATGCCACGCGTTTAAAAAATCCGAGTGGCGCAAGGATACCGCTATCAGCATGTACAGGACCATAATAATCGTGAGTGGGATGACAAAGAAGACGAATGTGGAACACTGGAAGATGTACATCATTGTTGAACGGTAGCGTTCTGGTATGTTACAGACCAGTGAAACGCTCAGAGGCGTGCCGTTGTTCGTATCAGCGTCAATGAAATAAAATTGTTCCGTATAAACAGTGTAAGGCTTAAGGCGCACATGAGAGATATCACCCACATTCCAATGATGATTTTAATGCTTCTTGATAAGCTCGCGAATTATTGTGCCTTCAGCGGATTACAGATAGCCATGTAGCGTTCCACCGTAAACGACGTGATTGTCAGGACTGACGCGTACGAGGTCATCTCTTGAAGCACAATCTTTGTGTAGCAGAAGATCTTCCCAAATCTCCATGGATATGATTCGTAAATAGAATAAGCCTCGGGAGGTAGGGCTGAATCATTAGAAAATAGCAATTGATCATAACTAATGAATATATTTGTAAATAGTTAAATACATAGGTAATACATGTGCATTATTACCAACGTATTTCTATGGGCAACACAGTAATACAAGATGCCATTTTGGCCTTAATTGTTCGATCCTCTATTTAACAGGTTCAACGCACTTTTTTACATTTTACCTGGACACACTTGATTAAGACTCCCTGGATATGGAACAATTGCTGGCATAATTTCATCTACATTTGTACTAGTTTTCAGTTTGGAAAAATTCAGGGTTGTATATTGAACACTGGTTTATTTGTAAACATTAGAAAACTATGTGTCCCTTATACGTAATTAACGTATAAATAATATAAATATCTTCAAACAACTGTCTTCTATCAAGTCAGAAATGTATTGACTGTGTTACTAATAAAGCAGAAACTTTTATGAAATAAAGATCAAACTCACTCAATTTACGAATATTCTTAAAATATTATGCCGTAGACACAATGTTAATGTTCTGTGTATAAATATATTATGTTTGCCAGTGACAGAACGTGTTTTTAATTTTATTTTCAAAATTAAATTATCGGAAGCAGTAGATGTTAGCCATTAAAAAAGACAAACTTGTGTTGTTTTTGTTTCAGTTCAAAATCTGACATTATTACTCGACCATATAAAATCAAACGTTGCTATGCGCAAAGAAAACGAATTATATGTTCACCCTATTGTAATGTTTACTCTAGTTACATAAGCAACATTATAGTTAAATGATTTTGCAGTTGTCTCGAAAAATATAACTACTCTACAATATGGTGAACTTACACACTCTGGTGCGATTACTAACACTGTATAGGACATTGAACCTTACGGGCATTGCTCTTACTGGAAAGCTTAATTATAATTGCGCAAATTATTCGTCTCCCTAATACTTTAATACCAAGATTATGACAAAAAATGTGAGTGTTTAGCGCGATATTGGTGTTAAAAACAGCATGTCCACCAAACGTGACTTGTTTTTACTTAAACAAAAAACCAGGGGGTATTTCTCGACTGGCGATAATGCATTGTTTTGATAGTTGTCGTCTTCTCCCATTCATACCGCAGCGTCGAGCTTATTTCATATTTCTTAGGTCTTAGGCAGAAGGAGCGACGCAAATAAATGTTAACTTGCGTGACGGTTTAGTTGCATAGTCAATATATAGACACCATCAAACTTAACGTATATTTTGTGTAAACGAGTTATGTGTACCATACTTGCATACGAAGATTTTTTACAAGCATGCAGGGATCATGGAGTGTACATGTATGTTGTTTACATTTGAAAATGGAGTTCTGCTCATGCGCTAGGGGGCGTCAGTGGTGTGGCATCATTCATTACCACTGATGAACAGCTTCAATAAAACCGAGGC
>Ga0224511_10000918_pt1 | contig 16191 bp, 8 predicted proteins | sample SF_May12_sed_USG_2_FD_169988 | JGI IMG/M metagenome (GOLD analysis project Ga0224511, IMG submission 169988) | Sediment microbial communities from San Francisco Bay, California, United States - SF_May12_sed_USGS_8_1 | ecosystem: Environmental > Aquatic > Marine > Sediment | place: USA...
AATAGGTTGATAAAATGGGGTGCCGTATCGACCTTACCATGGTTATGTAATTTTCGTTTATTCGGCACATATGGACACCAATATTGAAAATCTTTAAAATAAATATAGCAAAAACATGGATCTTTATAACATTATACAAATTTGTGTCATTATAATTTTAAGAATGTAAATAAATTCCAGGTAATTCATCCCTTATTAAAACAAAAGCCGGTTCATATTTTTTATCATTTTTAATATGAAACGATACGAATTCAAACCATGGACCTTCCGCTCCCTGTGCGATCGATCTTCTACTTGACTATCGCTGCGGTTTAAAATTAGTAACACACATATTGCAGACGATCTTACCTTGCATTAAATGTTTTGTATATTATATAATTAAACACTTCTATTGACTATAAAATGTTCTTTTTTCTATTTACTTAATATGTTGTTACACTGACGTTAAACAAGTATAAATCATTGTTTCACACGTATGTGTTATTCATAACATCAACAACTGAGATTTAAATAGAACTGAACAGAATTCCCTATGTCTATTATTTGCATAAGGTCATTTTAACTTGCACACATATCAAATTGATTAATTTTAACTTTTTCTCAATTTGTTTGCCATAAGTTCATTAAAGGCGCAGAATGTGTTGTCAATTGTGTGTGTTTTTTTTCTTTTAAAACTATCTATAAACATATGTTTCAAGACTAGTACTGATAAACCTCGCATCTTATATTGTAATAAATATTTTAAACAAATATGTTTTTCTGTCTTATGAACAGAAATAATCATCACTTTATATAATATGCACACCTTATAGGGCAAACCCCTTGGCCTTTGCACATAGGTACTCCTATTTAGTTTAAATATTATAATTTGAGGGGAAAAACAAAGCTTTCGTTACTTTTGACTACTTATTTTCCAACATGTTCGTAGTTCTAAAGACTTTAATATGACTTAGATCTTACGCACTAAAGGAACTTCCATGCGGGGGTTCGTGTGACACAATTTGTTTTTTCAAAAAACAAAAAATTATATCTTTAATAACTAACGTTTTTGGGTCATCAAAACCTATTTTGTGGTACCATAATGTGTTTGGCCTTGCAATCTACGTTTGACCTGAGCAAACTTTCCAACGTAGCGTTAACGAATAAAACAACAAATAGGGAAGTTGATTTGCATGCGACTTCTTATACATTACATATAGAAAATACGTTCATCACCCCTTTTTACATATCCTAATCGAGACATAAATTTGTATAAGTGGTTATAAGAAAGTTATTTAAAGCACATTTTACACCACATATTTATGGTCAGGAAGCAAAAAGTCATGATTTAACTGTAAAAGTTGCATTGTCGTTGCATCATTGAATCAGTTCATTGGTTTTCCTCACTTCCTGCATACTCTGCTCATTGGGAAGGTTCTGTTTCAACACGTCAACAACGCTGCCCCTGCACAAACATTTCGAAATTGACAACAAATGAAACGAATATTTTATGAAACATTGGCATATTTACCTGTTATTAACTTTAAACTCGAAATGTTTACATTTATTTAGTTGGTAAATATATTTTACGCGAACATGTATTTACGCTTATGTTTAAATACAGAATCAAATTCCATGTTTCCAGTTGAACACATTTTATCAAGGATTATAACAAACGGTCAAAACACGAAGTAAAAATAATGTTTACCTATATCACAATTGGTCCCACCAAAATCGTCAGTGCACGTGCACGTGTAGTAGTTGACGTGGTCGACGCACGTGCCACCATGACGACACGGATTTGAGGCACACTCATCGATGTCTGCAAGATGTATGTATGTTTATAACATTATTGTTAGACTGAAGTTTTCAAACACGTTCATACATGAAAACAATATGAGACATTTCGAATAGTGAATGACAAACAGTCTTAAACATGCTGGTCCTGTATCTTGATACCCTCATAATCGGTCACAAATTTTCCTGTATGTTAAATATAGTAAATGAATTACCTTTGCGAAAGGAATTGCAAAATTGTGTGTTAAAAATTGAAATTTTGAAGACCCATATTTTTTATTTCCCTGTCTGTCCTGAGTACTACAGTACAAAGTTTGCAACATTTCAGTGGGGCGTTACTGAGATAAACAACTTTAAACTGTAAACGTTTAAGGCCGCTAATGACCAAAAATATGTATGGGTTTACGCGCATGAAGCTTATCCTGACACACCCGATGTTCAGAAGAGTGGGTGAAAACTTGCCACAGATGGAATCGAGCTTGTGTGGACTGATGAAGGTTTTGTTTAAATTGAGCTAGCAGACATTTTATGCACACGGGTGACAGAAGACGTACCAGACGATGAGGATGAAAATAACCCTATCGAAACTGACAACATGCTAGATGAAGTTTTTGATGTTCAGTAACAAAACATTAGAAATGTTTAGAAAGCGTGTACGAGTTCTTTATGAACAGTGAACATAGGTCCCAGATCAAGTAAATGGCTAACATGACTTAACCTAGTTTTCATGTACGAAATCTTGTTAATCTAAAGATTTCTTTACTTCTGAACTCTTTTGAGACAATGTTTAGTCAACTTGTAATATAAATGTCAGAGTTGTGTTAAAAATGTTTACAAATCACATTCCATAAAATATTTTATACCGGACAATATGAACATATTGAAGATTTATTTAGACATTTATTTGTATTTACTCACCTTGAGAAACAATGATCAACAGTGTCTAGTCACGATGTCTATTGTACTAAGGCCCTTAAAGGCTTAAGCACATTGTTTAAAGATATTGTATACAAGATGAATATAATTATATTACATTTATTAAGATGGTTATGATCATAATAAAGACTTAGAAGTAATTTAATAAAAAAATACCTTATGTCGGCTAGATTTTTTTTCTCATATTTTAAGGAACACCTTTTGTCTAGATATATATGATTCATTATAATTATAAATTCTATTAGTATTATTATTATTATTATTGTTGTTGTTGTTGTTGTTGTTGTTGTTGTTGTTGTTGTTGTTGTTTTATTACAATTGCAAATCCATTCCTTGTTCCTAAGAAACAACCTATACTGAAAGAGGTTGCTTCAATTTAGGTATCTAGTTATATATACTTGTAATCAGAACAAAATACTAATGTGTATTTGTTACCATATGTAAAACATATAAAATTATGTAAATTATAAGAAAAAGTAATTTTACAAATAGCAAAATCCTTTCAAGTACACGTTATACACATGTTGTAATTTAATTCAGGTTCAATATGATGAATGCTGGCTGTTGCAAACATGGTTTGAAGGTGTATGTAAAGTTTATGGATTATAAAAACTAGAATAAAAACGTTGTAGATCTATACCTTAACATTTATAAATTGTTTTTCTCAGTAAATCCCCACTGGAAAGTTGCAAACTTTGTACTGTAATACTCAGGACAACCAAGGGAAAAAGAAAAATATGGGTCTTCAAAAATCCTCCCTTGGGGGAACAAAAGTGTATCTGGCTCATGCATAGAAAGAAATTGCATTTCAAAGTCCCTTAACTTATTAAAGCCCCAACATAACTTTGCCAACTTACATGTAGGTTAAGAAAATCATACCCTGGAAAAGGTCGTCGTTTAATTTAAGAGAAAATGAGCACATTGTCCGTACCTGTGTCACAATTTCGTCCTGTGAAACCTGGAGGACATAAGCAATCAGGTGTTGCACACGGTCGGTATTCTAAAATGGAATTGTAAGTTTGCATTGTATTACAGCTACGGTATTTTCCTTTTAAAACCATCATATGCTGCTTGACAAAAAGTAAAAAGAACGACAAATTTTAAAGCTGTTACGTGCGATAATGCCAATTTAATTTTTATTTCGAAAAATATTTTATTTACTTCGAAAACTGTACATAGTATACAACGATTATATAAATGCCTCTAGCAAATCAAATTCATGAAAAAACAATGTTCATTTGTTTATCAATGTCCGTTAAAACACACAAAAACACACTTAAAAACAGTGTTTTAAGTTAAGTTTTTAAGATCTCGAACTAATCAGATTTAATGTCTGGTAAAACAAACAGAATGAAAAGGTATGTGACGCATTCATTATAAAATACAAAGTTGCGTTTTTGTTGTTGTTTTTTTAAAACAAGAACAATATTCAGATAATTTATACCATCACACTGGTTTCCCGAATAACCTGGCAGACATAAACAGCGAGCGCGGTTGTTGCCGGACACACACGTGCCTCCATGTTTACAATGCAGCTTTTGACACGGACCAAACTCTGCAACATAGAAAAACGCCATTAAGGATACGGCCGTTTTTAAAACTTTTATTTATAAATCAATAGTTTGCAATCATATTAAAATGCATACATGTAAACAATAATCTGACCTCTTGTATCTTCAAATGTCAGGTGAAAATGCAGTTTATCATCGACGTTGCTGAAACAAAAATATACCTCAAATATAAGAAGGATAGACACGCCACTGTTTTTGTTTTGTTTTTAAATAGACTTGTTTTGAACTGCCAAAAAAAGAAACATGTACTGAGTAAATGTATAAATAGACGCATTTCATATTATATTAAAATGTAATACCTTGATTGCAGACAAATATCGATTTCAGATCTCGAATGTCTCGGAGGTAGAAGAATTTCAGTCAGACAGAGCCTATCAAATTCTGTGTTGGGCCAAATACTAAGTTCTAGGCTGCTCGAATCGCAGCATTGTGTGAGAGGCAAGCTAAAATATAAAAAAACTGTTAGTTAAATATAAGGGATATGGTATGGATTTTTTTGTTTTGTTTATTTAGTGTTCTTTTTCGTTATTGGAATTTCATGAAGAATAGTTTATTACAAACTACTACAAAAGCTCATATTCTCATTGACCTATGTAAAGAAAACTGTGGATTATTTTAAACACAAACGATACCCACTTAATGTGTATTTCTATATTGAAAACTATATGTGGTCAGACTTAAACTTCATTTCTTAATAAAATTGTTTAAAAAGTTTAATAAATTAAATTATTCCAATAATTAAAAAGTCACATTTATCTTTTTTAGTCTTTTTTTAACTTAGTCTAGAAGACTGATGCCAAAAGTCAACTTTATCAAGCCCGCACGGGCAAACATAAATTATATAAAATTGTTCTTTGATCACTATGTCTGCCGGGGATTTTTTATGTCTATGGTATAAACGTAATTATTTCGTGCAACACTAAGAGAAAGACTAAGAGTCTAGACAAACATGATTATAGGTAACCATTATCTTAGTAAATTTTGACCTTAGACCGCTAAGTCTGACCACACTTTCATAGCATAAATGTGATTCTTAAACGAAGGAATTCCATCCCATCAATTGCATCATCATTCGTGCCATTTTTAGATCAATCAATTCATGGTGAAGTAAGAGTCCTGACAAACAATAGTTTTACCAAATTTAACGTTTGACCTCCTTTTTGACATTTGACCTCGAAATCTGGTCACAAATATAATGGTATTCATGTGATTCTTCCACACACGTCAACCATATTAACATACCATTTGTTGTTGTCAGGTATTGTAACAATCGGTATATAACAACTCTGGTTAACTTGGCAAACAATTGACGAGTGAGGGGATGGCGCTGCAAACACTGTCAAACTCTAAAATATAAATATTGATTATCGTTCAGTTTTAAAGGATATCTGTTTTTGAATGTGCCCGATAGTTAAGTTAAATCGATGGTCCACAACATGGCTGTTTGCAAATAAATCATATACCCTTTCTTTCAAAGTATTCAAAATATGTGTTTACCTGTGTTGAAGGTGGTGTCTGTCCTGTAAAATAGTACAGGCATATGAAACGATATTAGCGTATAGGTAATTAAAATGAAGAATCTAACTGTACAATCTACAGAAATATCATTAAATGTAATGATGTTACAGTTAAGGTAAGACTGTTGTAATGAATGCACATATTTGCAGCTAGGAAGAAGTTTCAAAAACTTTATTTTATTAAAACATATGCCATTTACAGACGATCCTTCACACCGCTTTTCAGTTTGTTTTTTCTTTTTTGATTTTATAAACAAGATTGAAATGTTTCATTCTATTCATATTAAAGGGAGATAATAAGGTGTAAAATCCATTTAGTTTAATTAAAGCACATAAATTAACTTGCATTTAAATAAGAATTGTCTATGGTTGAAAAGTAAAAGCATAATATATATCACATTTTAATGTATTGTTTATATTTTGATAAACAATACAAATGTGTATCATTCTTCATAGGCGATTACAAAGGTCATACCTTAAGGCATGTTCTGAATTCAAAAATAACTTACCCAGCTGTGATTTGCGAATGTCGATTTCAATACACACTTCGTCTAAATTTTCCCTAAATGGTTTAAAACAAATGAATAGTTAAACACGTAAGTCTATACGGGAAACATATGTATAAATTTACTCTTATACATGTTTGTTATGAATGATAATATTTTTACCTATAATAATATAACTTGAAGAAATGTTCAACAAGAAACGCCGCAATGCGACGAAACCAGGTTTTCAACGATTCAACCAAGTATTTATGTGACAGGAATAAGAAATGAAAGATGGCAGTGATAAAAAATGATGTCGTTCTTTTGGGGTATTGGTTGCATGCACCAAGTTTGGTGTCAATAGGCCAAAGCAAACTAAAGTTATTGAGCAGAAACTGAATTTCGTTTTTAGTAACAGTGACCTTGACCTTGATCACAGACACCTGGGTAGCAATCCCAAGCTGCGTCTTGGTGTAAGCTACCTATACAGCAAGTTTGGTGTCAATAGGCCAAAGCAAACTAAAGTTATCGAGCAGAAACTGAATTTCTATTTTTAGTAACAGTGACCATGATCTTAATCACATACACGTGGGTAGCGATCCCAAGCTTCGTGTTGATGTAAGCTACCCATACACCATGTTTGGTGTCAATAGGCCAAAGCAAACTAAAGTTATTGAGCGGAAACTGAATTTCTATTTTAGTAACAGTGACCTTGACCTTGATAACAAACACCTGGGTAGCAATCCCAAGCTGCATCTTGATGTAAGCTACCCATACAGCAAGTTTGATATCAATAGGCCAAAGCAAACTAAAGTTGTTGAGCGGAAACTGAATTTCTATTTTTAGTAACAATGACCTTGACCTTGATCATAGACACCTGGGTAGCAATCCCAAGCTGCGTCTTGATGTAAGCTATCCATACAGCAAGTTTGGTGTCAATAGGCCAAAGCAAACTAAAGTTATTGAGCGGAAACCAAACGTTGACGCCCGCCCGCACACCCGCACGCCGCCGGCTTCAGCATTACAATAACCCGGTTTTCGTTGAAAACCTGGTTGATAAAAAATGGTGCATCCAAAACACCCAGCGTCAGGTTTTAGGGCAACATGACAAAACGGCTCAAACAAAACCTGGCACAACAAAAACGCACAAAACATGATGGTACAAATATTAAACAGAAAATATAGAGAGTCTAGACGACCTACATTTTTTCTTGATATTTTAAGTAGAAAAATCAACGCATGTAATACAAATAAGACCCAAAATTTGTTCCGCCATACGTATATGACAACAAAACAAGCATACACAAAAAATGATTATTTTGAGGTAGTTTAATTAAAATTATGTTTGTGTGTATAACTGAAATATATTACCCGTTCTCAGACCCGTCTACAGTTGTCGTGTAACAGCAGATATGCGTGCCTGCCATCCCTGCAAATTCTGCATACAGGTAGGATTCATTTGTTGGTAAGAAAGGAGCTTCTAATGCAGACGTGCAAGTGACCAGAAGAGAATCATTGCAAAATCTCTGTATCGGCCTAAAATGAGAATAAATATAAAACAAAAATAATGTTCCAAGATTAGACTTTCAGTAAAAATGTTGCCTGGGCCTACTCGTACACTATTGTGTAGTTATATTTTAAGGGTCCTCCGGTGTTGTGCCATCTTGCAAGACCATTGACAGGCTAACCAGTGATCTTTAAAAAAGGAAGGCAAACGTAGAGCTCATAAACTTCTATAGAAAATAAGGGATTTTGCAGATAAATAGCAGGGATAATATGGATATGTTCTTCCTTTGGTGTCGACAAATCAGGCAAAAACACTTTGAGGGAGGCAACATTGAAATATTTAGAAGTGAATAATTAGTTGCAGCTCGCCAGTATGCGATAATCACCCGAAGATGTTTATAATGGCATTCGGGCCTTTGAATCATTAACGCCTTTAATACGGTTGTTTTAGTGGAAGAAACTCTACTTACTTAAACATTCCACGTTTTATTTCTCGTATTTTTCTAATTTACGACAATGAAAGTTGTGTTTTATTGACAAAAGGTTTTAATTTTAACGGACAACGTTCATTGACATGTTCACAAATAAAACACGATAAGCTAAACGTCTTGAACATCTTAAACACATTCTTTAACAGACATTCTTTTTCTGTTTAAACTTACGGAAACTTTTTAAGACCCTTGTATGGTATGATAAAGCTGCATATCGAGTTTTCAAAGCAGGTCATTTTCTTCAAGTATCCAAAGAAACTGTCAAACATTGGTGCGTTCGCATCGGGAGTTGCAGCATTTACAACACCCGGTAAAAATCTCTGTTCCGGAACAACTAAAAGGAAAAAAAACAAAAACAATTAATGACCTTTATATTCCTCACTATATTCATGAAATAACAAGCCATCGGAGCACACTTGATCATTAGTATGTGTGTGCTTGTATTTAAATAACCTACAGTTTTCGCAGTTGGCGCCCGTCAATCCAAAGGGACATATACATTTATGTGTACGTGTGTCTGTATCATGAATGCACATTCCGCCCGTCCCACAAGTTACATTAACACACGAGCCTGTAATATATAAAACATGCTGTCAATGGGAATTCATATACCACAATCAACAAAAATGTATGGATTTTATAATACATATTAAATTGTATTAACACAACACCAACAGTCCTGTCCATTAGACTGACATTAACATAATGACAATTATAATAAACATAGTTTTAAGAACATCTCTTCAATTTATATTATTATTTTTTATAAATACTGAGACTTTTTACCTCTTGGCATGGCGTTGGTTGCTTGTCGGTTCAGTTTAATGCAGTGTTCTTGACCAAATTTTCTAAATTAAGGTAACAAAATAATCATGCACAGTTGAACAATAATACTGACAATTGCCATAGAAGGAAACAGTTAGAACTACTTGTGATCGAACGTTTAAATATCAGTATCAAATCACCTACCCCGGAAAGGAAACCTGCATACACATTCTTACACCGACAGCTTTATGTGTCGGTAGCCTGTATGCGATATCAGTTACGCATTCACCGTAATTATTGTCGGTAGAAAAAACGTGGAAATCTTCAAACGACGATGGATTCAATATTTTTAAGTTTGGACTATAACAAAGAAAATATATCTAAAATATATACATGTAGGAAATGCACCTTAATGTGTAAAATAACGCTCTTAATATGTTATGACTTAAACTAACCAAAGAGTTTGTGTAATGAAGTTCGATGTGTAAACACTATTCTAAACTCATACCACGTGTGCGTTTTGGGATCCATTTCTCCTGCTGTATATCGCACGTCAAGATGACAAAGGTCCCCCGGAGGACAATTGTCCTGGTAAAGGAGCGGTTGGAGGAAAAATGGTTTCGTCTGAAAAATGCCTCGAGGTAATAAAGCTTATTTACGACTGATCAAAATTCTTGACAAAAAAAATAAAATAAAAACAAAAACTTGAATGTTTGACTTAAAGATGCTATGCCTGTATCTTTTAGGTCAGAATTGTTTACATTTTACATTAAAACCATATTTAAGCAGCGAAACCTACTCCCGTAAATATGAGAAACTGCCAAATATAGTTGTTCATGCATGTACAATATTACAGAAAAATGTATTTGTTGAAAATGTCTGGCCCGCAAATGTTGAGACAGTTAAATGGCTTGACTACAATCAATACTCTCAGTTGACTCGGTGGTGCAGTGGTAACGCATCCGCTTTGGGTGCAAGATGTCCTGGGTTCAATCATTGCCTCCGTCAATGCTTTTTATGTTTAATTTTAGTTTTGTTGTTGTTGTGTTTTTACTTTTTTGTCCAAAAACACACTTTTTAACACAAAAGTTTGCAATTCCTTTTACAATGTTAATTTATTTAATATACTTAACATATTGCTAGATTTGTGACCGGTTATAAGGGTATAAAGATACAGACCTGGCATCTTTAAATGTATACTGTTTAAGTATTACCTTGTCAACATTTGCAAATGCATCCCCTAAAATACAAAAATAAAACAATTGTTGGACCGAAACATAAAAGTTTACATTTATTATACAATAAATGGTTTATTTAGCTAGACATTGGTACTTTAAAATAGCTGTGTTTGTATCTTACTGCTGAAGCTAAAGAATCAGTTTTCTGCCCTAAAGTTTGTTTTCGGTAGGTAATCTTTCTTAAATGGAAATTGTCACTTTATACACTGGGTTCCATATAAGCTGCATTTGTAATCACTGTGTTCTACGTGTTAAGCCGCTTTAAATGCAACGGTAATAGTTGATTGACTGCATGTGAAATTTATAATTATTGTATTATTCACATTAAACGTTTTTTGATATGTTTAAGTTTTGAGAACATTTAGATACTAGTATACCTTCTTTGACAAACGGACATATTTCGTCAAAAACATGTCTGAAACAGAAACAATGAACATTGTTAAAACAGTTGTTAATTTTGCACTAATTTATATGACCTAATAATAAAAATGATCAATCTGTTTTATTGATTGCGCTACAACAAACGATTTTTATTGCTTTAAAAAAACTGATTAACATTCACACAAAGTGGTATTGTATTTCAAAAAGCCGTACCCAGATTGGTTTTGTAGCTGCAGACAGAAACGTTCGGAATCAGTCGAAGTATTTGTAATGGTGGTGTCAACAGAGCCATATGTACATCTACATGCGAATGTCGTATTTGAGTGATAAACATAACGTAATCCGATCGCCATACAGTTGCCTCTATTCCCAATGGCGACGTTAATTTCATTTCTGTCACAAAAAGTATTAAAATCAAGTATTAAAATCAAGTATTAAAATCAAGTATTAAAATACAAATAATAAAAATTTTAACATAATAAAATGAAGAGATGAAGTGTCATTGAAAATACGTGTTCTTATATCGTAGTTAAACTTTTGCTATTGTTTATTTCGTTTCTAAAAAGAGTATTATTACTATTGTTTAAAATATAACGCAAGAAATAAAGGGGTATCAAAAAGAAAAAGTAAACATTCAATTTCCAGCAGTGTAAACAAATGATTTCAGTAAACACACCAAACTTTTTTTTTCACTTTCGGAAAATACAAAAATGTTTGAATCCGTGTCATGTTACGTATGAATAAAATTAAGTCCTAGAAATGAGAGATTATTGGATAAAACCGTTTTTCATCAGAAAAACGGCGCAACTCACTTCATGTCACTACAGTAATAAAACGGGTATGAACAGCGTTGGCCAGGAAAACATATTATTTCATTGATGACATCAGTATTCAAAAACTCCTGAAAATAATACACAAAACATACATTTATAATATATAATTATGAGGTATGTGTTTCGATTCCCTTACGCAATATTGATTTAATTTTTACAAAGAAATAGTGTTTTAAGATAGCAACACAAAGAAAGGTCTAAAAAGTTTCCTACCGGTTTACATGAGTGATGGGCTGAAACAAAGAGTGAATGTAATATATATTTCCTAATTGGTATCGTTTCGGAGTTGTGACATTTCTGGTTAGAATTGTTTGATACGCTGATGCACTTTGAAACACTGAGTCATGCCACATCGAATTAAGTATATCTTACATATAGTACGTTTTAATGAAATATGATTATATATATATACTTTTATGGGCTGTGTGATTGACGAAATACATGGTTACTGATTTACAAAGGTTTTACCTGTCTCACAATGTGTTCCCGTGAATCCCCTCCTACAATAGCATACAGGGTGGTTGGGGATGTGATCGTCGCAAACTCCTCCATTAGCACAATTGAATGTGCGACAGGTTGACGCTGGTACTAGCATATACAATCAAAAACAACAATGTGTGTTTTATAATTTGAGTGCTTATTCTATGGTCCATATATGAACAGTACATAACTACATTGCTCTTTATGTATTTATATGGTTGGTTGGTTGTTTTCAATACTAATATAAGGACAAAAACTATGACAGTCCAATTTCCAGGTACACTAGTTCATTGTTTTCCCTTTGCTTTCATTGCTTTCCCTTTCATCAGTTTAAATTATATATTTAACAAATATCAATGATTAAAGTACGAGCACTTACCAGACCGGTTATTTAATACAACATGAAAGCAGCGTTCCTCCCCCACAACGTTATCTCTGAAAACAAAAACTTATGTTACAAACCCGATACGCAAAAGTCATGGTTAAAGTTACATGGACTTTTATTTTAGTTTTATTTATAGAGAGAATCTCTTTTTTCGAAGATATTTAAATGAAACATGCATTTAAAATAATCTTACAATGTACACATTATCTTTGATATTTTCTTCAAACTGTATATAATCACATTCTCATTTAATAATAAATGCAGACTGACACTTTTGGTGAGTTCATTTAAAATAAAAAAATATTTCACAAACATAAAACTAAATCTGTACTTGTATCTTACTGTTTAAAGGCTAGTTCTACGCAAACTCTTGAGTTGTTGTTGTTGTGGTTCATTCGGAATGAAAAGTCAACTGAACATCGGTTATTCCCAGACGCGCCTTCTGTACATCGAGCACAAGATGAGAACAGGTGATAGTTGGCCAGTGCGTGGTCCATATTTCCATCACCCGACTCAATTACAGAGGTCACATCGACACTGTAAAATTACTCTGATTGTGAGCATCTAAATATTAAGAAAACCTGAAATACACTCATTTCACGAATTTCAATAGCTTATTATTTGTCGCACACTTACATTTTAATCTGGTTCTGATAGTCAAGCAGGCAACACATTTTTTGCTGAAGTAAGCGTTGCAATAGTGTTAAGGTTTAATTCACGAAAAAGAAGTATGTTCTGCGTAACTTTTAATAACATTCTTACCAACGTTGTTCGTTTCCTTTTCCTGGTGTGTAAGTAAAGGTCACATGACAAGTGTCACTGCCATTACATAAGACATCGGTGTTTTGTTGTAGACTTGGCTGAATAAAGTGTGGGCGATCCTATCGGAACAAAATCGTTATGTGTGGACAAGTGCCTACTTTATTATCAAGCAGTCGTAATACTTTACACAAATACGTTATTCCTTTATTATGTTTTGATAATGGCACAGACAAAAAATGTATTTAGCGTTTAAACGTGAACTCAGACAAATATTCCTCCAATAAAAAACATACAATTGGAGACAACCTCCTATTTAAAACAATGTATACTACCCTTAAACTGTTCATTTAAATGGTACAGACAAAGAAAACATTTTTATTAAGCGTTCAAATCTGTACTTAAAAGAATATTCATCTCATAAAAAATACAATTTAAGACAAACTCCTTTTAAGACAAACCTAATCTTTCTCAATCTGTTCTTGTTTTTAATGTTTTATTTTTTTTGAAATCAGTATATATTCAAAGCAAAGTACACATACAATATAGTGCATGCGTATATGAAACAATGTTTCGTCTAGATATACAGCATGAATATGGATGATTTTCAAAATGTTTTTTTAAGATGGAAAGTGGAAGCTGTAGAGAAGTAGGTGATGAAGGAGATAGTTAGTTAGTTTTTAGTGCAGAAGGATAGGGACGTAATTAATAAGGAGTAGACGTTAACGTTACCCAAATCAATTATGATAACATTGGTTTTTATATGCTTGTCATTTGGCATTGTAAGCGTTTAGTTTATTATTCATGGTAGCTATGATTTCTTCTACCACCATTCTATTTTTATATACGTTTGAATGACTGTGATAACTGGAATTTCATTAAGACATTTCGATCTAAAATTATAGTATTTTGCTAAAAGTATAAGGCAGTTGGCAATCAAACTGTTTGTTTCACTTTCTTCTAGTATGTTACACCAAACTATATTTTTGAAGTTGACTGTTTTATTTGAGGTGAGTGGTGCAATTATCTGATTGGTAAAACTAGTCCAAAAACTTTGTACATGTATGTTGTGACATTCCCAGAACATGTGTTCTAGGGAATCCGGATTAGCATTACAAAAATCGCAAAACCTAGAGGAGACTATCTTACATTTCAACAAAAATTATTTTTTTGGTACTGTGTGATTGAGAAATTTAAATTGAAACTCTCTGAGTTTTGTTTCGTTGGTTAATTTAATCGCTTGTATATATACATATATTTCCAGTCTATATAATCTTCCAATAAAGTCGTTTTCCATTTCTCTTGTGCTTTTATTTCCCGTTGTGCCTTTTGCTTTATTACTAAACATGTTTACATAATTTTGTATTTTGATGAATTTTATCAAAAAAGTAACTTGGTGCTGTGTCACATTTCTTCGACCTCCATTTAAAGCTTTATGTTTCGCGAAATGGAACTTTTAAGGGAATGGTATCTCAAAAAGTCAGACTGGGGTATAGCATATAAGGTAGATAAATGATTAAAATCATAAGATTGTTTACTTCTGAAGTCATAAATATGTTCAATGAATCGTATTCCTTTTTGGTACCAATTATCGTTGAATGTGTCACCGTTATTCTTGCAAATATCTAATTGGTTCCTTATAACTTGTTTACTCACAAATATATTATCATTATGTTTACACAATACCCACGCTTGTATAACTTCATTGAGAAATTTAGAAGACAATGTTTGTAAATTATTAACAGGTAAGTTACACCTAAATATTAAGTCGCCGCCGTAGTGTTTTAGTTGTTGTTTATATAGTTGTGATACGACACATTTTAAGTCCACCGTCTGGATAGTCTTGACTTATTAGGTTGTGGGCTATTTTGTCTGGTTTTGAGTCCCAGAGAAAATCATAAAATATTGATTGAATACTCTTGATATAGGATTTATCTGGATTTTGTAGTACTGTCATAGGGTAGACTATTTTAGGAAAAGCAAACATTTTCAGAACAGCAATTTTACCTATAAGGGATACGTTGTTGAAAGAAATTTGTTCTTAATGTTTACCCATTCACAAAAATCTAGTGTTATTAAGCATTGCTATAATATTTTGATAACACAATTTGTTCCTTGGAAGTTATTTGCCTTTTGACAAAACCAGTTAATTTCAAGTAAGTTTTCTACTGTGCATTGCGTCAAAACAAAAGTTAATGTTTTAAATAGGTCTACGATTCGCCATTTAAAACGTGTTCAACAGTATCACATATAATAATTAGTGAAATTATGCATATTTATTTATCACCGTACATTACCAGTCTATTGCATTAGAAATGTTTAACTTCTGCACAAATTATACAGGACTTCTTTACATTGAATAAAAAAATGTAAATACTTTACAAAACCTTCAGTTGGCATACAGAAAAGTCCAAAATACTTTAACACTTTTGTGTGTGAGCTCACATGTTTGTCATTATATCAAATGATGAAGTTTAATGAGTATATGGTATTATCGCAAAAACAATACACCATTTATAATGAATATACTTACATCAAATCCATATACCAAATCCACACCTGCAATATATACATATATATATGTTAAAATAGCTCGGCTACAATATGCTTAGTTATTGTAATCTTTTCGGTTCAATCGTTTTACATTGTTTCTTATAAGTTATGTTGCAAACACTGTTACAGTCGGTCACCCAACGTTTGCTAAACTATTGCTTGGTGTCAGATTTTTTTTTGATTTTTTAAATGATCGAATTGATGAAATGAAGAAAAACAGATGTACGCTGATAAATGACCTTTCTAGTGCCATATAATATATTTTCTAAAAAAGTATTATGTTTCTGTTTCGATTTCGTTATATCATCGACAACTTTAGAGATCTAAACCGGCGAAAACAAAGTTAAGCACATGTTCTGAATACAACCCCAAGCGACCCGCAAATTGTTTATAACAAGAGGGCCCAAAGGGCCCTAGGTCGCTCACCTGAGGAAAAGGTCAAGGGTCAAGGTAAAGCCATTTACAGAGGACCACTAATGTTGTCCACCAAATATTGGTAGAGGACCTCTAGATAA
>Ga0224511_10000919_pt1 | contig 16188 bp, 19 predicted proteins | sample SF_May12_sed_USG_2_FD_169988 | JGI IMG/M metagenome (GOLD analysis project Ga0224511, IMG submission 169988) | Sediment microbial communities from San Francisco Bay, California, United States - SF_May12_sed_USGS_8_1 | ecosystem: Environmental > Aquatic > Marine > Sediment | place: USA...
CCGGGAAACTGCCAGCATAGCTCTTCATTAGAGCCACGCCTCTGCCCCAGCAATAGACAATCCTCTTTCCACAGCAACACAGCCACGCCAATGAAGGGACGACTATTAATATCTGAATTTTGTACTTTTGCAGGCCTTTTACTCACGACTTTTACGCTAAACCAGCCTATTCTCAGTCTCTAGAGACTAAGTATCAGTAGCAATCTTTACGCAATTTCGACCACTATTTTTAGCATGATACATGGCAACATCGGCGGCAGCGACCAGGGAATCAAGTGTATAGCCTGATCGAAATTCGGCCACACCAATTGATACTGTTACTTTAGGTAATTGCACACCAGCAAAAATACCGGGGTCGGTATGACTAATACGATCTCGCAATCGTTCGGCAACAATTGCAGCCTGCTCTATCTGGGTTTCCGGCAGCAATACAGAAAACTCTTCACCACCGTAGCGTGCAAACAGATCATTGGGTCTTAATGGCGCCTTCGCTGCTTCACCGACAGTCGTCAAAGCACGGTCACCAGCTAAATGACCGAATTCGTCGTTGTACTGCTTAAAGGAATCAATATCCAGCATCATCAGGCATAGGGGCAGTTCTTCTCGTTCTGCTCGCTGTATCTCACGTGTAAAAACATCATCCATCCAGCCACGGTTGTGCAGCCCGGTAAGCGCGTCAATGGTTGCGTGATGCTGATATTTACGCTGCATTTCCAGGCTATCAGCAATCACGAGATTACTGTAGCGAATTCGCTCAGACATGATATAGAGTAAATTTCTTGCCACTTCGTGGGAATGACTCACCATGCGCCACAACACTTCCTGTTCAATTTCGAGCACCAGGGTGGATTCTTCTGCTATAACCGAGGCTGAGGGTACACGGCTATCAATAATCGACATTTCACCAACGCATTCACCCGGCTCCACCGTGGCCAGTGGCATTTCATCATAGTGTCCCAGTTGTACGGCGCAACGTCCTCTTATCACAACGTATAAATGGTGGTTTTCTTTATCAATAGATAACAGGGACTCGCCATCATCCAGTTCACGATAGACACATTTAGACAGCAAACCATCAAAAACAGGGGTATCAAGATCAGCATTTCTGAATAACTGCAGTCTTGATAAGATTTGCTTATCATGCTCCACTTGTACTGTAGGCACGACACCATTGCTAGTTACATTTAATTCTTTTATACCCATTTAAAAATCCCTTCCATCCATTCATTTTTACGCTTTCACTGGCGATGGATTATAACCCTGTTACTATTAATTACACAGCAACATAGATCAAAGAAATAAATACATAAGCACCCATTAATATACAAATGCCAAAGAGAAATGATCAATCATGAATAATGACAGCAAACACCATATACACGCCCTTGAACTCGGCCCAATGGAGAATTTTGTTTATTTATTACACGATGAAACCAGCAATCAGGCAGCCATTGTAGACCCCGCCTGGGATGTTGAAGAAATTATTCAATTGGCCAAATCCAAAGATATTCAGATCACCGATATCCTGCTCACCCATAGTCATCACGACCATGTTAATGGTATCGAGCACGTTTTGAATCAGTACGATGCTCAGATTCATCTACTCAAGGATGAAGCCAGATTCTGGGGCAAACAGCTTGAAAAACCCACGCTGCACCATGGTGGTGACATCATAAAAATAGGTAAGACAGAAATAAAGGTGCTACACACACCTGGGCATACTCCAGGTTCCGCCTGTTACCACATGGGTGAACATCTGATTGCCGGTGACACACTATTTGTTTTTGGCTGTGGTCGATGCGATATGACCGGCAGTGACCCGGAACAGATGTTCGATAGCCTGAAACATCTACGCAATGATTTACCCAGCCAGACTATTTTACATCCCGGGCACAACTACGCGCCCAGCGACCCAACCTCCACCATGGAAGCCCAAAAAGAGGGCAACCCGTTTTTACACTTTGATCAAAAAGAAGATTTTGTGAAATATCGTATGCAGGTACATGACAAGATTCGGGATATACCTTATTCGGCAGTGAGCAAAGAAGAGACTTTGGCCTCATTACCTAAAAATCAGTAATTAAGATCAAAAGCTTTCACCGCAGAGATCGCAAAGGACGCAGAGAAAACATAATGCGTATTATGCTTTGTAGGATGCTGGTGAGGCACTAACCGCATCGGTCGAGAAAAATAATTTCAGACGCTGGAGTTGACATGCGGTTGTGGTTTTTCTCTGCTTCTCTGCGGTGAAAAGCTCTTATTTTTCTTCCTCGCTAATTTCCAGACCTTTCATATGCGTTTCATTAATACGCACCAACAAATATCGAAAGGGAATCATCGATGCATGATAGTTATCCAGAGACTTCATAAACGGAAAATCACCCGTGGCAAATTCATAGGTCTCATCTTTCATCGACTGGTAAATATCTTTCAGGCTGACTTCCAGCTCGTCGATAAAATCACCCATTTCAACGATACCCTCACCATCAAATTCTATCGATTGCCTGATATCCCAGATATCATCCAGCGCCTGTTCGATCATATTGACGTACTCATTAGTAGAGCGCGCTCGAACAATTTTTGTTTTGAACATAATAACCTCTTTATTTTTTATTCAGTATCACGGTTTTGTCTGCTTTTACCGTGTCGCCTGGTCTGAAAACTGGCGATGGATTGTACTATCTCACTATAGGGTAATGCATCCACATTTTCATATTGCTGCATCGCCTGTTCGATCAGGGCACGAATATCTGTGATTTTTGCATCCTTCTCATCCGAACCCAGAATAGCTCTCAAACCTCTGAGACCACCGACTTGCACCCGAATATCCATATTATGAGGCAGCGGCTTAGCAACTTCATGCATTTTTAGCAAAAATCTTGAATTTTTGCGCAACTTTTCCAGAATATGGCGACAATATTCCGAAATTTCGAGTGACTCGCAGGAATAACCTTCACGATCAGCCAGCCAAAAATGCTGTGACAATCGGCATTTACACTGATTATTGGTTAATGCCTTCTCAAAAACACAGCGATTTTTTGCTATTTTGCGATACGCCGCCTTGTATTCACTTTCTTCCATTAAGGATTGAATTATTTTTCATGTTCCATCAAAACAGGTTTTTCTCGGTGCTCAAGCAGCTGCTCCTCGGCCATTAGCTGATTATCTGCGAACATCACCTTAACTGTGACACCCTCGGCTCCATCCTGCTTTTCACGAATATCTCTAGCCATATTCTTAGCTTCTTTGAATGAGGCTGACTCACCCAGCAACTCAAGATTCTTTACCAGGCTCATGCCTTCCTGTGTACTTATTTTGTATATGTAATAGGGCATATTTCTATCTCTTCTTAACTTTCTAATCTCGGTATTTAAACATACGGTCAGGCGGCTATTGCCACACATCCAGCATTTACATAATAACCCAGTATTTTGATAAACTATTATACCTCCAAGACCATCAGGCTCGAATACCCAATTATGAACAGTGAAGAACTATCCAAAGACCAGAAAATCCTGATTGCACTACGTAAAACACTTTCGAGTGTAGTGCGTGAGACAACCCCACCACCTGGGATGCAGCACCCTCTAACCGCACAAACCATCGAGGATATCAAACAGTGTTTTGTCTTAATTGCGGCTCGTGAAAAAGAGCTTGCTGAAGAAAAAGGCCAAATTAATACTGCTCGTCCCCGTTACAGCGATGAACCCAAAACATCTCACGTTGTTTCATTTACCCGTCCAGATAAAAAATAAGCGCTCACTATTCGCTGAAATTCACCACTTTCGACTACACTATTTAGGTAAATAGCGACTAAAAGGTACGTAGCAGGAATCCGGCATGAGCAATCCACTCTTTAATGTTGTCTTCTTCGGCATTATCCAGCCAGGGAAAGACAAACAGACCGTACAGCAGAACATGGCTAAGATGTTCAAGACTGAACCCGCCAAACTTGCACCTTATTTTGCTGGCGGCCGCAAGGTCATCAAGTCCAATATAGATGAGCTCATGGCGGAGAAATATCGTGTCGCACTAGAAAAAATTGGCCTGGTAATCAAAATTGAAGCAGCAGAAGGAAAAAGCGCTGCCACCAAAGCTGCAACTGCCAACCCTAAAGCTACACCTGCCGACCCTAATGCTTCAATCGCTCAAAAAATTGCCCAACAGGTCACAAAGGCCGATACTGGCGACATCACTATGGCCGAAGTCGGCGCTGATGTGATTGAGCACCCGGTTGAGGTCGTGCCTCAGGAAATCGGTGATATTAGTGATATTGATATGGCAGAAGTGGGTGCTGATGTTCTTGAGCACCCCACCGAAGTTGTGGCCCAGGAAATTGGTGATATTAGTGACATTAGCATGGCTGAAGTCGGTGCTGACGTTCTCGAAAATCCGCCTGAAGTAGTCGCTCAGGAAATCGACGATATCAGCAGTATTTCCATGGCTGAACCAGGTGCTGACATTATCGAAAACCCTAAAGAAAAAAAGAAAGCTCCAATCCCGGACATCAGTGATCTTTCTCTAAAGTAAACTCTCAATCAGCAATCTTCTCGCGCAAAGCATCACGATCAAACCACCATTGATCCTGTGGCACAATCGCCCCTAATACCAGCGACAAACGCGGTAGAAAAATCTCTGGATCGAGTAATTGCAACTTATCCATCCAGGCATCCATTTCTTCCTGATTGTTAATCCCGGAATGCTCCCGCGCTACATTGGCCAATAGTTGATTGGTCACGAAGGTCATACTCTTATTCTGCTCACCTTCTGTTCGCATATCAGCGACATAGTGCGCTGTAATTGCTGCAACAGCTGCACCATCGGCAGTTGCGGGTGTCTCGTCAACCACATAGCCCAACATATTAATCGACAACTGTGGATCAATTGGGTATGTCACCGCCAACCAGACACCCTGACCCAAAGCACTCAAAGATGCCGGCTGGCCACTCTGATATAGTACATCACAACATTGTACTGCAGCTTCCCACTGCTCATTTTCAAGAAAAACATCAAAAGCCTCTCGTGCCACGTCCCAGCACTCTTCTGCCCGACCTACTCCAACCAGCGCTTCTGCAATATCTAATTTTAAATGCGCTCTATCAAGCTCACTGGCATCATCAGGCAATTCTTCCAATGCCTTCTGTTTTTCCACCAGATAGTTGTTGAGATATTCAACAGAATCATCGGGATCAGTACTTTGAAGTAAATCGTTTATTGTATTGTTGCTAGCCATGGCTCACCGCCTGTCACATAATCAAGAACCGATTTTTACATGATATTACTTAATAAATACAAGTAAAAATTGGCAGGTTAAATAAAATACTATTCTAGCAGTGCTAACTGCGTGCCACACTGCATTTCATATCCCATGTGCTCATTTAAGCTGGTAAAATCGCAGATACAAGATGAACTAATCACAAATGCATAGGCAGTCTTATGGCAGCAGGCAAACTTACAGAACCCAAGATTATCTCTGACTTCAATCAAAACACTGTGTGTCTCTTGCCTACAGGTTTTTATTTTAGCGATGAACGTTGGGATAAAATTTGGCAGCGCTACGAAGAGAAGGAAGAAACTCTTAGCATGGCCGATCTCAAAGAATTATTTCCCGATGAAGCCACAGTGCAAAATCCTGCCATTGATAATGGCGAAACATTCGCTCGTTGTAGAGATAAAAAATAACTTTATTTTTTAACGACAAACAGAAAGGAACCGTGCAGTCACGCCCTGACAACGCGCGTCTTCATATTTTTTTCTACTATTGCTAAATTCGTTACTGTCTTCTTCTGCTTCTGCTTCTGCTTCAACCGTTTCAGCCATCTCAGCTATTTTAGCTGCCTCAGCTGCCTCAGCTACTTCCTGTTTTTTCTGCTGCTCAGATAATGCGGCCTCAATGGCTAATTTTTCTTTAATCCGCAACTCTTCAAGCAATGCAGCCTTTTGTTTAGCCGCCATGGCTTCAGCTATGGCCGCCTGTGCCATTTCTTCTGCTTCCTGCTTACGCTTTGCAGCTTTTTGTGCTGCCTTTTTCTCTGCCCTACGTTTTGCTTTCTCGGCTTTGGCATCAACCAAAGCTTTATCACGTTCACTCTTTAGCAATGCCGACTGCTGCTCCAATATTTCCATTCTGTTACGATCTTCTTGCTGCCTGGCCATCATTTCCTGCTGGAATTTTTTCGCCTCCTCCAGTTGTCGCTGTATCTCATCAGAAATGGCTTTTTGTTCAATAGTCGATACAGACCGATTTATCGATTCAGGCTCTTTCCTGTATTTATTCTCTTCTGCCTCAGATATTTCTGCCCCAGTTTTATTACTGTCAAGATTTGAAATATAAATGACTGTCACTACGGATAGAATAAATAATGCCAGCAACATAGGCTTCAGGAGAAGTGATTTTTTTGGTTCATTCGGTTGCATAAATTCTATTGAATCTACGCTCTGGCCAACTTGTTCAAGCTCAGATGAAGCAGCCTGCTGCTCTGAATCTATAATATTGTAATATTGAATTTCTTCTTCAGCATCGCTATCTTTATTTGTATCAACCTTGTCTTCAACATCAGTCGCCTGCATGACTTTTTCGCTAAAATCATGCCCCTCTTCTGCTGACACTTCCTCATCAATATTTGAAGAGACTGCATCTGTTTTCTGTGCTACAGGTGCTTCAGCCAGAGAAGCGCTATCTGCAATATTTCGAGGGGGAACAATTGGCTTATCGGTACTAGCTAAAGGAACCAGACTATTTTTCATCCGCTCCTTAATCATTTCTGAAACTAGAACTTTATCGATCACAGACTGCTGATCAGCAAAGCCATAAACCAGTGCAGTATCGCATAGCAGATTAATCAACCGAGGTATGCCACCACTGTACTTATAAATAAGATCACAGGCTTCTTCGGTGAAAATTTCAGATTCTGCACCCGCAACTGATAGACGATGTGCAATATAGCCGCGGGTATCTTCCTGGTCCAGTGCACCCAGATGATAATCAACACTAATACGTTGAACCAGTTGTTCCAGCTCGGGCAGAGCCAATGTCTCCTTAAGCCCCGTTTGACCCGCTAAAATAACCTGCAACACCTGGTCTTTATCTGAATTTACATTAGAAATTAGGCGCAGCTCTTCCAGCTTATCGGCCGCCATATTCTGTGCTTCATCGACAATCAGCAGAGTGGTTTTTCTTGCCGCATATTGCTCCAGTAAAAAATCAATAAATCGCTGATGCTTTTCAACTGAGCTCATACCCTTATCATGTATATCAAAAGCTGATAATACCCAGTCTAATAACTCTCCAAACCCTCGATGCGTATTAGTGATCATACCCACCCTAATACTACTATCCATGTTTTCAAACAGTTTTCGTATGACCGTTGTTTTACCCGAGCCAATTTCACCCGTAATCACACAAAATCCGGCATAACTCATCAAGCCATACTCAAAAAGGGTCAACGCCTTCTGGTGCTTCTTGCTGAGATACATAAACCCGGGATCGGGTGACATTGAAAACGGCTTTTTTTTCAAGCCGTAAAAAGATTCATACATATTTGTGTGTGACCAGTCGCTTACCTAATTAATAACATTTTGCAAGCCAACCTATATTGCTAACTTGTCTCATAAATATAGCGGATTTAAACCATTTTGAGTCTAAAACGGCAATATAAGTGCCTAAATTCCCTATTACGCATCGGATATAATAGCAAATTTCCACACATTTTATAGACTAAGCTGAATGCGCCATCTAATCAGCTTTCATAATCAGCCAGATACACGGGCTGACGTTTTGACCCCCAGTGACCATGACCAGACTCAAAAACACCTGCACACTGGGTACCACACTGTTTACAGCAACCCTTATCATCAAGATTCCAATCTCCCAATACATACCAGTCACGCTCAATCAGGCGTGTACCGCAGGAGTGGCAGTAAGTACTTTCACCCTCAGCATCATGTACATTACCGGTATAGGCATGATGGATACCATTTTTTATTGCAATCTCACGCGCCCTGGTCAAAGTAGCTAATGACGTTGCTGGCGCATCCATGACTTTATAATCAGGATGAAAGGCAGTGAAGTGCATGGGCACATCTGGCCCCAGCTTCTCAGCCACCCATTGAGTCATCTCATTAATTTCTTTTTCACTGTCGTTATAGCCAGGAATCAACAAAGTGGTTAATTCCATCCAGACATCCGTTTCATGATGAATATATTCAAGGGTTTCAAGTATTGGCTGGAGGTGGGAACCTGTTACTTTCCAGTAAAATTCTTCGCTAAAGGCTTTTAAATCAACATTGGCCGCATCCATGTGCTCAAAAAATTCAACACGCGGCTGCTCACTGATATAGCCCGCAGTTACAGCCACTGATTTAATGCCCCGCCGCTTACAGGCTTTGGCCACATCAATGGCATACTCATGAAAAATAACAGGGTCGTTATAGGTATAGGCCACGCTTCGACAGCCCAATTTTTCAGCCGCACGTGCTATGGTTTCTGGGGCGGCCCTGTCCATCAGAGTATCCATTTCGCGCGATTTACTAATATCCCAGTTCTGACAATATTTGCAGGCGAGATTACAGCCGGCCGTTCCAAATGACAGCACTGGCGTTCCGGGCAAAAAATGATTCAGCGGTTTTTTCTCTATAGGGTCAATACAATAGCCACTGGAGCGCCCATAAGTAGTCAACACAATCTGGTCATCGATTCGGGCACGAACAAAGCACAGGCCGCGTTGTCCCTCATGTAACTTGCATTCGCGTGGGCACAAATCACACTGCACACGTTCATCATCCAGCATATGCCAATATCGAGTTGGCACTACACCTTCATCTGTCATCAAAATCTTTTCTTTTTTGGCGGTCATATTAATCACCTACACAAACCAATATAAGGATAAAGCCTATACATTTAAAGCCCATTGGTCGCATAATAATAAGAGTGATGTTGATTGATGGGAGAGCTTTGTTATGTCTGGCACACGACCTGCCGCCGTTGCTGATATGTTTTACACTGGCAACCCTGCACAACTGCGAGCAGAGGTTCAATCCATGCTCGCTGAATCCCAGATTTCTACGACGACACCCAAGGCAATCATTGTACCTCACGCCGGTTATATATACTCCGGCACCACGGCTGCCAATGCATATGCTCAAATCATTCCAGCCAAAGATAAAATTCATCGCGTTGTTTTGTTAGGCCCATGCCACCGTGTGGCTTTATCTGGCCTGGCAACCAGTAGTGCAGATTTTTTTGAAACTCCTCTGGGCTCCGTCCCCATTGACCATGAACTTAATCACAAAGCACTTCAATTCCCCCAGGTGCAGGAGTTTGATCAAACACATGCACAGGAACACAGTCTCGAAGTACAACTACCTTTTCTGCAGGAGATACTAACTAATTTCTCACTCCTGCCACTGGTTGTGGGCGATGCCAGTGGTAACGAAGTACATGAGGTTTTAGAATCCGTTTGGGGTGATGATGAAACACTGATTGTTATCTCCTCTGATCTGAGTCATTTCCATGATTACACTACAGCACAGCAAATGGACTCAGCCACCTGTCGCGCCATTGAAAATCTCGATGGCGACCACATTCACTATGAACAGGCCTGTGGCCGCAATCCTGTACTGGGCATGTTACTCTCTGCGCGCAAACATAATTTAAAAGTGACAACACTTAATTTATGCAACTCTGGCGACACCGCAGGTAGCAAGGATAAAGTCGTCGGCTATGGCGCCTGGGCATTTACACAGCACTGAACAACACCATGTACAACAAACAACAACGACAACAACTCCATGACATCGCCCTTGATTCCATCAAGTCAGGCCTGGCGAATGGCAAAGCTTTAGAGGTTGATTTGAATAAATTAGATGCTCCACTACAATCAAAGTGCGCCACCTTTGTTACTCTAAGCAAACATGGCGAGCTACGTGGCTGCATCGGCATGCTTGAAGCCGTGCGGCCATTAGCAGAAGATATTGCAAAGAATGCTTATGCCGCTGCTTTTTCTGATCACCGATTTTCACCACTAAGGAAAAATGAACTCGAACAACTGGATATTCATATTTCCATTCTTGGTACACCTGAAGAAATGTTCTTTGACTCTGAAGAGGATTTAATTAAACAACTACGCCCCGGCATCGATGGCTTAATCATGGAAGAAGGACAACTACGCGGTACTTTTCTACCCTCAGTCTGGCAGTCACTACCTGATCGCCATGATTTTCTCAATCATTTAAAAATGAAATCAGGACTGCCCAGTTCCCACTGGAGCGATAGCATTCACATTCATCGTTACACGGTAGAGGAATTCTAGGCCTTGCATATAAAGTTATCAGTTGCTGATACTAAATTCCTGCCAACTACTCAATGAACCCTGGTTAAAATCTCCTAACTTAATATCTTCATTTACATCCCTGGCATGTACACGCCATGAGTAATAGCCACCGTATTCGAGCAAGCCATCTGGCAGCTTTATTTCAGGTTTTTTCAAAATACCTGAAGAAAAAATTAGTTCTTCTTCATCCCATTTGTCTTTAATGAATACCTGATAATAAGAAGCACCTTTAATCGCTGACCAGCGTAGTTTCTCAGGAGGATCGGAGATCACACTTTGATGAACTGGAAATCTATCAGAAGCTATTGGTAACATGCCATGCTCAACAAAGTCCCTGGCCATATACTCTGTACCATTCTTCATCGTTATTTTTGCTGAAAACCAGCCGTCTTCAAAAATTTCTGGCTGCACAATCTGATTTATAAACACCCTCTTCTCTGGCTTATTTTTATTCTTAATTATTCTAAACTTTGACAAATCCATCACAGCAAATTTATTACCTTTTACATCCGTCATCTCAACTGACTGGACATCATCAAATTGGTACGTACTATACAGCACCATATAAAAAGGAGGTCTATCAGGCCAATTACAAACATGCACATCAAAAAATCCCACGTCCGTATAATGCGTATCATCCGGATGCTCTTTATTCCCAGCAAAAACATTTGTTATTGATATCAACAAGCACCAAACTAATACAAATGAAGCCATCTCCTTTTTGTTCATATATTTTGCCTTTTTCAATTATACTAATAACTATTTATTAACCAGCTTTGTTGTTTCTCTTAATTTAAGTGATAAAGACTTCAGCATTCCCATAGCCAGCTCTGGATAGCTCATAATCAGTCCACGAAGCCGTGCTCGACTTAACTTCAATAAAGTTACATCTTGTGTCACCACCGCTGAAGCAGAACGTGGGAGATCATCCAGCAAATTCATTTCACCAAAACACTCACCCGCCAACATTGTCGCAACAAAATTATCAATATTTTTTTCCAGCGCTATACCCACCTCACCTTCAATGATCAAATACATATATTCACCGCGATCATTTTTTTCAAAAATTATGTCTCCCTTAAAATACTTCTCTTCTTCGAGCGCATCAGCCACATAACGCAGGTCTTCTGTATTAATCTCGTCAAAAATATCTGAGCATTTCAACAATAATATTTTTTCAAATAAATCAGGCATAAACTTCTTTTCCATAATCACTCAGAGCCTTACTACTACACTCACGCATCCATGCATCACCATAATCAACACACCACTGCAATGCTTCTTTTATATCTAAAAATTCATTTCCATCACACTGTTCTATGGCCTTGTCATAATTTCTGTCAATCAGACTATTTAATCGCTCAGCAATCTGTTTATCTTCAATGGTTTGCAGCAATTCATGCGCACTAGCTACTGAAGATGGCTCATTGCTTAGCAGCCCTGCACGAACAACAGTAATCACACCTTTTTCTACAATTGGCTCAACAGCAAAAAGCACGAGATCAATAGTTTCAGTTAATCGTTCTTCAAGCACTGTACGAACCATTCCCATAGATTTATTGCTCTTACCAATGACTTTCAGTGCGCCCAGCAATTCTGCCGCATTTTTATACTTTCTATCTGCAACATGCTTCAATTTTTTATGCTCTACACCATGTTTAATCATTGCACCCAGCAATACTTTTTGCGCCCTGGGAGAACCTGCACCATCCTTTAACAGCCATTCATAATAAACAGCCATCTTATCTTTATATAACCCTTGCATTACCTGTAGAGCCATCTTCCGTACACCCGCATGTCCATCACCTAACATCATCCACATAAATTCATTCTGCTCCTGTTTATCAGGCAACATATGCAAACAGGATGTCGCGACATGCCTCATACCAGGATCTATACTCCGCACATCCTGTTTGATGAAATTAGATAAGCAATCAGACTGGATATCAGCCCATTTCGCCATAGCCTTATAAACATATACCTTCCTGTCACTGTCTCCCCCATCTAGTAAAAACAAAAACACCTGCTCATACATTGCTCTCAATTCATCTCTTTTTGCTTCATCAACGTATCTCATCAGTGGCTGCATATCAATCACAGCCATTTTCTGCTGCCAGCTACCTTTCAGCATCTCATACCATGCCTGCATACCACGATCATATAGATCCCCTGAACCTCGTTTTATGGCCGTCTTTATTCCACAAGCCCTAATCCGTTCTTGCTTATCTGACAAGGCAGCATCAATCTCTTCCTGATAATCTTTTTTACTACTGGTCAGCACCAGCTCATAAATTGTTGCTTTTAAATGATTATCTCCCGTATTTGCCATCACCATTAGATCAGACAAAACTGATTCATCAGCTTGATTACCTATCATCCTTATCATCCGGTCAGCCACTTCAGTACTAACAGATTTAAGGCGATGTAGAATTGGGCCCATAGCTTCTTCTGGAAATACCTTTATAAGAAGCTCCGCATATGAAACACAAACTTTTTCATCATCACTACACCAGCCTTTCAGCAATATGGGAAATAAGGTTTTGCTACTACCTTTATATGCTGCATCTGATATATTTTCTGGCAGATAAAGTTTTTCCTTCAGGTTTTCAATTAATGTCCTGGAGTAAACTTTTCCCATGCGATAACAAAAAAACCAGTACATCAAAGCACATACAAAGCCAAAATAAATTATTAGACTCGGATTTTGCGATGTCTGCAAATACAAAATTAATGCCCCGCAAACAAACAATGCTACTGGCAATACTAAAGCAACTGATGTTGCCCTGGCACGCCCCTTCATATAATCAGGCAACACATTAAAAAACATTTGTCGCGAAGGATTTCTAAATGCCGGCATGATAGAACCATTATTAATACTTGCAATCATGGCCATATAAAAACCCGGGGAAATCAGCAACAATAAATAACTTATCACTGTCATCATCGGATAAATTAGCTTTGCTTTCCTGACACCAATCTTTTCTATTACCCGACCAGAAACAAATGCCTGCATAACCACTGCCAGTAAATTTGTTCCTGCCACCAACATACCGAAGAACATCGCCAATTCCGCTTCTGATTCAAAACTTTCACTGTAGATTTTATTTACGCTATAGGTCAAAACATAAAACATTAGCACCATAAAAAATAATGCGGCTGAAGAGTTTCTCAGTAAACTTGACTGCCTGACAAACTGCAGTCCTTTTGTCACTTCCTGTATCGCGACATTAATTTGTCGCCCACCTATTTTTGACGGAGGTATAAAAAAGGGCGAAACACCATACTCACTGTGCCACATCAACAGCATAACAATACTAAGCAGCAGTAATCCCGACCAAACCAGCATTGAATGCTCAACACCGATCGATGGCATCATTGTGGCAAAGAAAACACCCCCTACGATCATACCCAGCTGATAACCAGCAAGAATCAATGAAGTTAGCCGCTTTGACTGTAGGGTATCAAGACTTTGGGCAATATAAAATGTTGCATGCACCAAAACTAGTTCAGACACCAATTCATAAAAAATAAAATAGGCAGGATATACAAACTGAATATCCACATAAAAAATGGCAGCCCAGAATACAAGAAGCACCATTACTTCTATAGACAACAGAAAATAGAAAAAACGCTCAGATGCAATTCGATCCACAAAAGCAGCATAAAGTGTAAAACAAACAGCCAGAACAATGCTCAGGATAAGGTACATCACTGGCAGATATTCAATACCATATCGTTTAAGAAACAGCACATCAGCACTACCACGGCCAATCGCCATGCCTGCACCCAGGCACACCAACAGCAAAATAAAGAAAGACACCTGCCTCCCTTCACCGGGCTTTACTAACAGTACTGATCCTATACCTGTCATCATCTACGCTATATTGCCATACAAACAAACTCAGGCAAGTTCTTTATATTCACCACTTCAACAACCCTATTAAAAAATGCGATAATTCAGCATATACATACAAATCATTATATTTATTCAAATGTGGCAACCATGAAAGCAAATGAAATAAAGCGAAGCACCGTTTTTAAGATTGACGGCAAAAACATCATTGTCAAAAAGGTTTTTGTACAATCACCTCACTCACGCGGTGGCAGCACACTCTATAAAGTCACCGGACAGGAAATTAGCACACAACAAAAATTTGAACGCAGTTTCAAAGGTGATGAAATAGTTGAAGAAATTGAACTCAGCCATCAACCCATCCAGTTATTATTTCGAGATGCCGATGGCTGCACTTTTATGGACACCGAAAGCTATGAGCAGTACACCTTGGCAGATGACAGCATCAAAGATGAGCTACCCTTTCTTTCAGAGGGTTTAGAAGGCGTTACTGCCCTGGTTACAGATGGCCAGATACTAGGCATAGAACTACCAACCACAGTTACTCTGGAAATTACCGAGTGTCCACCAGCCATGAAAACAGCTTCATCATCAGCACGCACCAAACCTGCCACACTAACCACTGGCCTGATTATTCAAGTACCCGAATATTTAAGCATTGGTGATAAAATTAAAATAAATACTGAAACACGAGAATTCTCATCAAGAGCCTAGCCTAATGACTGATAGATATTTCCATCTACGCCTGTCCTGCAACTACGAAACTGACAAAAATGAAGTGACTAATCTTCACGTTGAAATTTCTATCGACAATGAATGGAAATCCCTGCACCTTAGTACAAAGTCACCCGGTTTCCTGTTACTGGTCTACGGATTATTCTCCTGTCAGCATTTATACATGCGAACCAACTGTGCTGAACGTAATATAGTACTCAAATCTGCCACTGGTGAACTTAAACTCAGCGCTGGTGAATTCTGGAATATTCAAAAAGTTGAAGTTACTTTCAATGCTAATTTAAAATCAGGTAAACCCAGCAATGATGATATTACATATATCATTGAACGTATGGGACACTGTCCAGTTTCAACTAACATACCTGATGATATTGAAAAAAAATCAAGCATCACCTTTAACTGATTACCAATGACCACAGACGAACCAAAATCTGGCTCTTTCTGCAACATGACAGGACCCGACTTTTCCAACGTGGAAACAGTCACGATCAATCCAGAAAACTCACCAGCTGATTACCAGGTCGCCATGCAAATAGCGAACACCATCGCTGATGAAAAACTCAAGGATCACATGCTACTTTCATGGTATGACAAAGACCGTGATTTTGAATCTCCACAGCATGCTAGCGAATGTCATGCTAATAGCCCATTGCCTGGCTATGTAGATTATGGTGTTTATCACGGTGCAACTTTAAAAGTTGATATTGAAAATGGGCGATTTGTATTTTTTTATTTACCCATTGATTTTTAAAAGTTCCGTTTCTAATTTCTCAAAAAAAGGCCAACTTAATAATAGACAACTATCTCTAACAATCGAATTTATATATTATTTTATTTGTTAGTCATTTTCTATCTTGCGTAAAAAAGCCCGATTTAAGTTCGGGCTTTTTATTCAAAATTTTTGCACTGGCTGATTATTTATATTTCTTTTTTCTTGAAAGACTAATACCAACCAGACCAAGTCCTAATAATGCAAGAACCCCCGGCTCTGGTACAGAAACTGTTTCAATAGTTAAAGTAGTTTCACCTAAGCGCATAACATAATCAGATGTTTGTATAGCAACAAAATCGAGTGAACCATCAGTCAGCAAGCTGAAGTCAGTAAAAGTAAATGACCAGTCAACAATATTCCAGTAGGGATCAGCGGCCAATTCAGGGTCATGCGTGTCTGCTACGAGCAGACCATCGACATATAATTCTGAGTGTGCAGTTGAACCAAATTCAACATCTGGATATTCAGATGGATATGTATCAGTTAGACCCATACAC
>Ga0224511_10000920_pt1 | contig 16185 bp, 12 predicted proteins | sample SF_May12_sed_USG_2_FD_169988 | JGI IMG/M metagenome (GOLD analysis project Ga0224511, IMG submission 169988) | Sediment microbial communities from San Francisco Bay, California, United States - SF_May12_sed_USGS_8_1 | ecosystem: Environmental > Aquatic > Marine > Sediment | place: USA...
CATACATCAAGTTTGGTGTCAATAGGCCAAAGCAAACTAAAGTTATTGAGCGGAAACTGAATTTCTATTTTTAGTAACAGTGACCTTGACCTTGATCACAGACATCTGGGTAGCTATCCCAAGCTGCGTCTTGATGTAAGCTTCCCATACAGCAAGTTTGGTGTCAATAGGTCAAAGCAAACTAAAGGTATTGAGCGGAAACTTAATTGCTATTTTTAGTAACAGTGACCTTGACCTTGATTACAGACACCTGGGTAGCAATCCCAAGCAGCCTCTTAATATGAGCTACCCATACAGCAAGTTTGGTGTCAATTGGCCAAAGCAAACTAAAGTTATTGAGCGTAAATCAAAAGTTGACGCCCGCACGCGTTTTCGTTGAAAACCTGGTTAAAAATATTATTTGTCAAACCACAAAGTTTTTATTTCATCAAATCGAACAAATAAGAGGGATAAGACTTAAAAATAGTTTTTACTTATTATTTAAAAAAAATCGCGTTTTTTAAAGCCACCCTAATCACTACCCCATGAGACGGGGACTAGAATGCGCGCTCTAGATCTCGTGGCGAACACGAGAATCACGGTACACGCGATCTCCACGCCCTCCGCCAACATGAGCGCGAACACCACCAGGTAGATGTAGTGAAGCAGCGCCGCCACTACTGTGCAGATTGTCTGTGGAAATGGAGTCAAACAATGTAAACCTTCCTCTATTCTACAAAATCGATTTATTAACATGTTTCCCATTCTTAATCCACATTACTCTTCTTAGCTTTCTCGAAACCTAATAGTTTCATGTTAATTAAATAACGTCTACCTAAATATTTTACTATTGTCCCTTTTCACATAATATTTAATTCAATTCGCGTACTCTTTGACAATGCCACGCATGTTAATGTTTTTATAAGTTACTTAATCCATTCTGCCAGACAACATACCTTGTTTTCTATTCTGTCGACACCGGCCAGGAAGATGATGTAAGAACAAACCAAAGCGACACACAGGTTCAGCAACAGAACTGCGCGATCTGTCTTCAGGTATCTGAAAATCAAGAGTAAAACCCCACCTTTATATTGCACCAAAATTCGATGAAAACGGCACAACTAGTAATCGGACAGATGTGTTTCGTGTTGTTTTATGTGTTTGTTATTGTACAGGCCATTTTGTTATGGTGCACTTACGCTTGACCCTGTTTACATTCTTGCAACATATTTTATTTCAACATGTCTTCAATTTATATTCAAATAATGGTAAATGAACGTACCATTTCGCACAACTTAGTTTTATTTTATTCCGAGCAAATTAAGTCAGCATAACAAAAACTTAAAGTTATAATAATATATTAATGTTATATACAATTTATTACAGAACATTTTCTCAAGAGGCAAACGAGTATGCAATTATATACTTACGAAAATATAAATGCATGTACAAACATGCAATACATGTATAAACAATGTTTGCACACGGAACTACCTCCAGAAGTAGGCATGCACGATGATGGTGATGAGAAGGCAGACTGTGGAAATGGCGATACCCACGATGGAGGCGATACGAAGGGGCAGGGACGTGCTGTCAGCCTGGAGACAATTATTAATGGTAACGATCTATATTAATGATAAATATACAAGTATATTCGATGATGGTGATGTGAAGACAGACCATGGATACGCAGGGACAGAGACATGTTGTCAGCCTGGAGACAATACATTTTGGTACAGCAATCGCAGTAGATATATTTATTTCTTGCATGGTATATAGGACGCAAGTTATTAAGCTTATCAAAATTATCATAGTGCTCCCTAACAAAGCATTAAAGACCATTAAAATGTTCATAAAACGACATAATTAAAAAGTCTTTGTTATATACATGCTCTGTTTACATGTGTTTTGTAGAAATTCTTGGAAAGGCACGGTCGAAACATTCAAATATCTCGACAGAATCAGATGACAAACCTCTACGAAGGGGCTCATAAGGACGGCGAAGTTGGTCAGGTGGTTGCAGGTGCAAACAGTGACGTAATTCGAGGTCGTGGTAACATGGCAACCTTCGGACGACCAGTAGCCGGAGCCTACAGTACTGTTTGTTTCAAAGACAAATGATACAATAGTAACAGTATGTAGCTTTAAAACAAAGCAGAGAGCAATAATATTCCCGTTTACAAAAAGATCAATGATTAATTCTAATTTATCACCGACTTATCGCATGTGTGAATGCATTGCGTAGTTTTATGTCTTTATGCCATTAAAATAAAGGCATGTACCTGCAGTTGTTGGCCTTATCTATGATGAAGTAACAAAAACACTTACGAGCCAAACGTCCAATAGCTGCACAGAGGGTTGGACACATTGCCCTACAAATACACAAGTTTAAAAATCTAAAACATTTGGTTTGTACTTAACACTTATCTCACATAGAACAAAAGTTTCTTTTGCTTTAATGCATTTACAATATACATGTATGCTTTGTTATAAAATTGAACTTGTAGGTATAATATATATGCATTAATTGTTGTTTTGTTTGCAATTATAATAGTGTACCTCAATGTGTTGGAAGGTAATAGTGACTGGGATCTCTTTGTTAACAGTATAACCAGTTGACAAGGAGAAAGAGATCACTGGTCCATTGATCACCACTGAGGTATCCCTGTCCGAAATCATGAGTAAAATAATATTGTAACTTTACTTTGTCATAAGAATTATAAATATCTAACACCACAACCTAAAAGCTATCACTTTTACGTAAGTTCTAATTTATGTTCATGTTTAAATGTTAAAGAATACGCAATTTGAAATATATTTGTATGCTAACGATTAATAAAAGGGCTCTGGGACGCTCCATTGAGTCCCAGTGACACAATGATTCAGTCAAATATAACTATCATTCTTGAGTAGTATTATCGAATGAGGCTATACGGTTTAGGAAAAGAAGATTCTAAAAGGTTTCTTCACACTTTAATGTAAATTAGCAACGCGTAGGGCAAGACCATTGATGACCTCAAGGACATGACTTAAAAAATGAAAGAGAACGTTGAAATTATATTATATACAAAATATATATTTATAAGCTCTAGCCCGGTAGTTTCAGACAAGAAGATGTTTAAAAATTGCATTAAGGAAACCTATTTTCTGATTCCGTGACATACTTATAAAACCACTTGGAACCATTCAACAATTTTGCGAGTGGTTTACGCAACAATTAATTCTGTGTAGTTTTCATTTCGTTCTCCAAGAGGTTTAGGACAACATGTTGATTGGAGTTTTTCTTTTTAATTCAATGTAAATTTGTGACCCCTAGGGCGGGGTCATTTCTGGCCACAGGGGCATCATTTCATCATTTAAACAACATTGGTAGAGGACCTCTAGATGGTGTTATATACAAAAATGATGACTCTTGGTCGTGTGGTTTCAGATAAGATGATTTAAGAAAATTACACTTCGGAACCTATTTTCTGACCCTGTAACCTTCTTATGCAACTGACTAGAATCGTTTAAACAAATTTGCTAGAGGACTAAAGATCATTTCTGTAAAGTTTTGATCAATTTGGACCAAACGGTTTAGGAGCAGAAGTCGTTTGAAAATTGTCCTACATAATTCAATGTAAAATTGTGACCCATAGGGCGGGACCAGTTTTGACCCCAGGGGCCTAATGTGAACAACTTTGGTCTGGTTTCATACACTATTTTTAAAAATTACTTTTATAAACTATTTTGTCTGTCAACGTGACCTACTTACTCAACCAAACAAAACACTGTTGAAACAACTTTGGTAGGAGACCACACAGGGATTATTCCTGTGAAGTTTGGTTAAAATCCAATGAGAGGTTACAAAGGAGGAAATGATTAAGTGATTATGGATAACGGACAACTACGGACTACGGGCGAAGACTGGTCACAACAGCTGCATTAAAATACAATCAAGTCATCCTCAAGGTGAATAAAACATTTTCTGTTAGTCCTTTTAACACTCCAGTAAAACTATACATGAACTATAAAAATCTTACGTCTGAGAATCGTTTGGAAAAGTTTTCGCTGGCATCACGTCAGAAATATCTTTGTACATTACAGCCGTCACGATAGGGTCTGCTGCATCTGTTGTTAACAGTCAAGTAATAAATCGACAAATATCTACAGACAAATACGTGTTAAGGTAATACTAGTGTAATGGATTCACAGATTTGCAACTAGGTAGAAGCTTAAAAAACTTTATTTTATTGATAAATATGCAATGTAGAGACATCAACCACACCGCTATTTACAGGTTTTACTTTGTTTATTTTATAAAAAATATTGGAATTTTTCATTCTATTCATTATAAAGAGAGGTAATAATGTGTAAATTTATTTCCCATTAATTTAATTAAAGTTACTTGCATTTTTAAAATAATTTTTTTATGGTTAAAAAGTAAAACGCATAATATATATCACATTTCAATAAGGAAATATTTATTTATATGTTTATAAAAACTACAAAATTAATGTGTATCCTTCGTAATCCATTACACAACTATGCATGGTTCCACAATTTTTTAATCTCCGCCCACATTTGCCGAATCCATTGTTCATGTGATAAGGTTTATCACAAACCGGAAGTACGATTTTCTATTGTATATACTAGGTCAGATTGTCACCTGACAATATATCCCTTATCCATTTGATTAAGATTTACCATGTGCTGTTATAAATGATCATGATTAATAGTTGTGGAACTGTCCATTACGTGTCAATTGAAAACCGAAAAACATCATAAGTACCATCAGTAAGTATCCCATCACTTTTCATCAACGTATAATCTACGTCCAATCTAATAATACGGCAAACAAAATAGGTTATCATAGATTATAAAATCGACCTTCAAAATATTTGTTCTAGTGTGCAAAATTGTACGATGTCCACGTCTAGACAGATAAAGCCTTTTATTACCTGCAAGCGCCGCTCTAGGTAGTTCTATATAACTCTTGGTTTGGGCGATCCAGCTGCCGTCTCCACTAGCGATGATATTGTCTGGAAACTTCACTCTCTGATTTCTGCTTACTCTCTTCACCTCAATAGCGATGTTGGCTTTCACAATCTGTGTTTGGTCAATGTTGCCGCCGTTCTCTAAGCTCTTTCGCAAAGATTTTCCCACTGAGTCGATAGATCGTAACAGCTTTTCTGCCTGGTTGCTGTTCTACCAACAAATAAATATATACGGTGTTTTTTAAAACGTACATACTATATTTGCTTGCTATATAGACACATCAGTTAGTCGAACGATAAATGATCTTCAGAATTATAATATACTGGTTTGTTTAGGAAAGAACGTTATTTCATTGAAGTGCGGTTAATAATTTTGTTTATGTGCCTGTTAATTCATTTGTAAACCGTAAACACCGATGGGGATATACATAAGATTATGAGTACTCGCTGCTTTATTCCGCAATAGGGACTGTCTCCTCGCACGAGCCAGCTGTAAGGAACATCTTACCCAAACTGAGCGCATTGGCAAGTATTTATTATCAATTTGCCCTTCCAGTTGGAGCTCGAACCCTCTGAACGTTGGATAACGACCATGGCTCTTATAACTATCGTAACAGGGTACCATATTGTAAGCTTTTGTTTGCTTACAATGTCTTTCCTTCCGTTACCATCTCTCCATTTACATGCACAAACTTTGTGTTCCTTGCGAACGTATACCATTATATTATTGTACATGCTTACCTGCTCTTTTAACGTTTTCCAACTGTCTGTGTTTGAAGAATTAAGGATATTATTTGTTGTCTCAAAGAAATGCTGAAAAATTCATGTAAATACTCTTTAAACAAGTGTATCAATCGAAAATCGCAAGTTAAGCTTATTGCTGTAGAATAACTTGCGTGGTTGATTTTACAACGTGTTTATCTATCTTTCAGTCTACAAAATAAGCGTTACAGAGTTTAAGTGCATGTAATAGTCTCTTTAGTCTGCTGGCGAATGATATATTGCTTATCCATAAATAAACAAATAGCATGTCTAGATATATGCGACAATGTTTGTCTGAGTACGTTATTGTACACGTTTACCTTGTTATTGTTGCAAGAGGTATGCATAATATTTTGTAATAGGTGTTGTAGTACATGGCAAAATGCCCCCATGTCTGTGTAATGTAATCGTATACAGAACTTATCGTCGTTATTGAACGCATTTATAACTTATTGATTGCATATTTAGCAGAATAACAAAAAGAATTAAATCAAAAGATCGGTTTTCGAGCTCAGTTTGGAATGTTTTGATACTAGATCTAGTACATCTTAAATTGGCACAAAGCTTTGTGTTGGAGATACATAAATTATTTTGTCTAAAGAAATACCTTAGCGACAGCATTAGACACTAAACTGGTTGAACTTTTAAGTAAGTTAGCAACGCTTTCCAACGACTCTGAAACGGTAGTAAGCTCTCCATCAGTCAGTGAATCGTTGCCAGTGAGCACATTGGTAGCATTCGCCACTTTTTCCAGCGCCTTTACAACATCTGCTTCTGTGGAAGTGCTATTGAGACTTTCTATCTAAAATAAAATAAAATATCTTATACATCAATACAAATGTAATTAGTATGCTACTACTACTACTACTACTACTACTACTACTACTACTACTACTACTACTACTACTACTACTACTACTACTACTAATACTACTAATACTAGTATTACTACTTCTACTATTACCAAAGTTATAAGGCGTAATATAATTATACTATACAAGTGGTTCCAAAACAATGTTTCGATATTCAGGCCAAAATACCTCTTTGTTTGCTTCAGTTATCTCTGGTCGTACACAGTCGTACACTGACAGCCGCCACTGACCATTAATTCCACAATAACGTGTCATATTGCCTGGAGAAAAAGTAAAGGACTTTTAATGGCTGTCTTACCATTACTTTAAAGTCTCAGGTAAGTTAAGAAAAATACTACAGTGTAGTTGCTAAATTTAGCTAGGTGTCAAGTTACACGTTGTTGTCAAAACACTATTGTCAAATCCTTTTCTTCTGAAAAACAGTATATATTGAAGAGATATTCAAAGACAATTGTTGCAAACATTGTAGAGATATCAAGTGTATGGGCACTATGGCAAAATAGCCCGTACAAAACATTAAGAACAACACAAAACACATATAAAACTAAAGGTAAACAGCGAAGTTTACACAAAATCGAAATAAAAATTGAAGTGATTGCCGATTATCTTTAGTCTCTAGCAGAGGTTTGTAGCTGTGGAAAATTGGTTTAAACTCCAAACGACAATCATGTACGTTCTAAGGCGGTAACGCAATTTCCTTAAAGCAAACACAAACATTTCAAAAACAGTTTAAGCACAATGTGTGTTTCGTCTATTTATGCGTGTTTCCTGTTGTGCTGACTGTATGGTTTTGTTCCCCATCGCAGATCTATGGCACATGGGTGCCATAGTGCAATAAAGCCTGACCCTGTCTGCTTTCTCTGACATTTTTCATTATCATAAAACCAATATTGGTTGGTTGCCTTGTACCTTTTAGAGGAGCAACACAGTCGTATCTTCGTGTTCGGTTCGCTAAGGTTTCGTTCCACCAAGTCCCACGAGTGTCTCTAACCGATGGGCATGTCGTCGTTTGCGGACCTGCAACAGAGTTCTTTAACATTTAACTCCGCACAAGGAACTGCATTATTTATTATTGCCTTAATCAGCACGGAATGGGATTTTGATTTGAAATACTTATGCCATAAAATTTCATGTCACAATGCTGATAATTGCGCGGCTGTATGCTGATAAGCCCAAGAAAAAAAATAACCTTTCAGGCCATCGGTGAAGATTTATGTGACAGCGAGTACAGAAAGAAGACACCGTGTTGAATTTTTCTCATTTAGTCGCTGAACAATGACTGACAGTTTGCGGGAGAGTACACAGTTAAAAACATCAACTAAATAAAATCAAGTTAAGCATTATATAAAGACTCAATCAAAATCAAATTCTTTAATTCTTTCATAAATATACATTAGGAATTAACAAATAGAAACCTCAATGCCATGATTTCAATTGTGTTCCTAGAAATGTCGCATAACATATTTACCAGGGTATTTGGATACCAACCACCTGTTTCAATCAACAAACCCCTTACCAAAAAGGTATAGCTTCTTTTTATTTAAATTGTCTCCCAGAGAAAGCCCATTTTAATCATAATTGTGTCACGGCATTGTTAATTAGATTTGGACATTTTTTATATCTTGATGAAAGGATGTGCAACAAGTAAGTTGTTGAGCCTACGGCCACCCCAACAAACACAGCTCAACAACTTATACTTAATTCATTCAACACTAAAACTCAATTTTAACAAGCAACAGCATGTCTTAGAAAGTATTATTATACAGGTTTAATAATGATGTTTTCAAATTATTTTAAACTTCTACCGGGTACTCAAACAAGTCATGTATTTCTTTAGGATATGACCAAAGCCGAATAATGAACCGATTTGAAATGAAAACATATCCTAAGGTAGCCGTAGTAAGAGATATTTTGTATGTTAACTGTAGAAGACCGTAGCAGCCCGTAATTAAACGTATCAATCGTAGTAGAAGGTACTAGTAGTTCACCGTTGTAAGACGTAGTAATGTCAGTGTCTGAAACGAACCATTTTATCGTAGATAAATTTACATGTTTGGACCTGTTCACAAAATGCGCACGGATAACTACGTTTAAATGGACGCACTGTTACAGTATATGACCCAACATTGCCGTACTTAACCGTACTATTTCTGGGAGTAGTCGATGTATATATGCATGCAAACCATAAGTCCTATGGCTAGGCTACGGGTAACATTACGGTTTACTAGGGTCAACTAGGGTCAGATCAAAGAAAAAGTATCTATCATGTTTTCCTGGTGGGGATGGGAAAATCCACCCCGAGGACGTAGTGCAGCATAGGCGGTGACGATGCTTGCCGAGTCACCGCCTTGCTGCACGAAGACCGAGGGATGAATTTTCCCATCCCCACCAGGAAAACATGATAGATACTTTTTCTTGCATATTTTATTTTATTTAATTGTATGGTGCCTAAAACAATAAACAAAAAGCGCGACCCATTTGTTAATAGTAAAACCAGCGCGTAGCGATATTTCATTCAACAACATCGTGGCGTCACGGCTATGGGACATATGTTTTCTAAATAAAATCTTCTGACGTACGAAACAATGTATTTCTATTTATTTCGAATATTTAATCAAGAGTTCGTGATAAAAAATAAGAACAGGTAAAATATAAATCGATTGAGCAAACGGCTTTTCGTTAAAATAAAGCATAATATGTCTGGAATTTGCATAACACGACGATGGACGAATACGCGTACTTATTAAAGTTCGTACCAAACGATAACTCGGCAAGATTTCTTCATTACCATTCAGAAAGTGTTTTATTGTGATTTATTTACAAAAATATGTGAATTTATTATACATCACCATCAAAGACATCGAAATTTAAAAGGTAAGAATTGTTTTTCAAAATAGTTGAAATTATCTGGCTGTGTCCGGATTCGAGGTCATCGCTCTTGACAACGGAATTTTCCCACGGTCGATGGTTAAAAAACTTGCATTTATTTAAGTCATGTAGTTGAAATTGACAGCTGTCATTACTAAGGTGCTGTATAATTACATGTTTAACTTTTTAAATACTATTTTGACTGTTTACGACCAGAACTCAGCAAAATAAATGCAATTATGTACAAAAGTAGTGCACGGGAAATCGTGACGTCATCCACGCGTCTCGTCTTACATGGGGGTGTAAGATGACATTTAATGATTTTCTAGCACCGGAAGTTGATGCGGAAATCCTTGTCCCATATGCAAGAATATTAGTATCTTTCATGTGTTCCTGGTGTGGATGGGAAAATCCATCCCGAGGGCGTAGTGCAACATAGGCGGTGACGAAGCTTGCCGAGTCACCGCCTTGCTGCACGAAGCCCGAGGGATGGATTTTCCCATCCACACCAGGAACACATGAAAGATACTTTTTCTTGCATATTTTATTTCATTCAATTGTGTGGTGCTTAAAACAATAAACAAACACCGCGACCTATTTTTATAGTAAAACCAGAGCGTAGCGATATTTCATTCAATAACATTGAGACGTCACGGCTAAGGGACATGTGTTTTGTAAATAAAAATAAATAAGTTCAAAACAGTGTATTTCTATTTTTTTTTGATATTTAATCTAGAGTTCGTGATATTTATAAGAACAGGTAAAATATAAATCGATTGAGCAAACGGCTTTTCGTTAAAATAAGGCATAATATGTCAGAAATTTGCATAACACGATGGACGAATATGCGCACTTATTAAAGTACGTACCAAACGTTAACACGGCAATTTTCTTCATTACCATTCAGAAAGTGCTTTATTATGATTAATTCACATAAATATGTGAATTTATAACAATTCACCATCAAAGACATCGAAATTTAAAAGGTTATATTTGTTTTTCAAAACAGTTGAAATTATCTTGTTGTGTCCTGATTCGAGGTCATCGCTCTTGACAACGGGATTTTCCCACGGTCGATGGTTAAGAAACTTGCATTCATTTATGTCATTTAGTTGAAATTGACAGCTGGCATTACTAAAGTTGCTGTAGAATGAAAATTTTAACTTTTTTAATACTATCTTGACTGTTTACGACCAGAATTCAGCAAAATAAATGCAATTATGTACAAAAGTAGTGCACGGGAAATCGTGACGTCATCGCACGCGACTCGTCTTACATGGGGGGTGTAAGATGACTTTTTCCAGTACCGGAAGTTGATGCGGAAATCCTTGTCCCATATGCAAGAAAACTACGTTCGAACTACGGTAACAGTACGTCTATTCAGTCGTAGCTGTCTGTAGCCAGCTTTTGAACAAGTCCAAAATATTATTTTTTCTACTATGAAATTATTCATTCGAAGTACGGTAATTACTACGTTTAACTACGGTTAACTACGGTTTAGTACGATCGGTACGTTTAAGTACGTTCTACTACGGTCTATAAGGGCTTAATCACACTACGGCTTTCTACGGCTAGTGTGACCAAGATTTTAAAGTGATATAGGACGCTGTTTGCCGTCTTTCTTACTTTTTGTACAGTCTTTCCCCGTGTAGCCCGTGGGGCACGTGCACGTGTAATCAAGGTGCTCGTCTGCACACACACCGTCGTTATGACACGGGTTGGGTGTGCACTCGTCAGTTTCTAGGATAAAATTTAATAATTTATGTAACAGATGGTTTATTTTTAATAGTGAAGACACTGTCAGAAATATAAAGCTGTCAAACTAGAATGTATAATGCCGATGACATAAATAAACACAAATAAGCAGAAAATATATGGGTTTTTAGACAAAACTATAGATGCAAAACAGCATCACATACCTAGAGCGCAGTTGATTCCTTCGTAGCCTGGTTCGCAGGTGCACGTGTACTGGTTGAGCTCGTCATTGCACTGACCGCCGTTCTGACAGGGGGCCGATACACATTCGTCGATTTCTAATACAACACAATAATACACATACACGCATTGCGGCAACAATAACAACAAAATACCATTACTTTTATTGACGTAAAGATATCGCAGATACGTTTTAATCTTGATGAGTCACATGCTGGTCTGTAGTATTTGTGAAAGAACAAAAATGATCACCAACTTCTCAGTTAAGATGAGCGGTACAACGCACTTTTATTTATTTATAACTTTTACCCTTTTCACAGTTGGTTCCCACAAAGCCTGGTTCGCAGGTGCACGAGTACTGGTTGAGCTCGTTATAACATTGACCGCCGTTCTGACAGGGGGCCGATACACATTCGTCGATGTCTGAAACAACATCACAATACATATGTGCATGCATTGCGGCAACAATAACAACAAAAATACCATTACTTTTATTGATGTAAAGATATCGCAGATACGTTTTAATCTTGATGAGTCACATGCTGGTCTATAGTATTTGTAAAAGAACAAAAAATGTCACCAACTTCTTAGTTATAATGAGAGGTACAGTGCACTTTTTATTTGTTTATAACTTTTACCGTTTTCACAGTTGGTTCCCTCAAAGCCTGGTACGCACGTGCACGTGTACTGGTTGAGCTCGTTAGTGCACTGACCGCCGTTCTGACAGGGGTCCGGTACACATTCGTCGATGTCTGAAACATCATCATAAAGCATATACAATAAACAATAATGAAACGATTTAGTCTTTAGGGTCATTTTAAACATGAACAATCTTACCTTAGGGCTGTAGAAACTGTTGACCTTACACTGCTACAAATTACCCTGGGCTGGATCATTTATATGACTTTAAAGCCCATAAGCAATTTATAACAGTTAAATATGAATTCATCAGATGTCTAGTAATATCTCTTCTGGGTAAAAGCTCCTTATATCCTTATGTTATGTGTAATATAATTGGAAGAGATGTTCAAAGAAAAATTGTTGTAAACAATGTGGACAAGTCAAGTTTATGGCCACCATGACAAAATGGCCCGTACAAAAACACACAGAACATCACAACACACGATGTATACAAAGACGCAACAGACATAAAGAAATAACTATTTTTTGTGTTTTTCGATTTTACTGATTTTTATCTTCAATTTTCAATTACTTAAAGGACTTCTCCAGAAAATGTTGAATTACCGCCTTGGTACGGTCAATGAAAAACATTGTGGTTTAAACCAGTTTAATGACTTAATTTCAATTGGAAAGTATGTTGTTGAATTACTGTAAAGGTTCTGTAATGCGAGTCACCACCTTCACTTCATTTCGAGAATCACCTGTTTTGACGCACTTTAAAGGCTTGGTTTAGTCAGTTGATGTTGTTAATTAACTTACAATTCAGAATCTAGTTGAAGTTTTCAACTTAACTTGTAATATTTCCAGTATTTAGGTGCATCTATAATTCAAGATGGCTGCCATTATTGTTTTCTTGCACTGTCCATTGTTAAGTTGACGTTCGAAATAGTGGCCGATGTAGCTAAGTAATAATGACTTTACGGCCATTTTTGGGGCGGCCAGTTTACTGGCCGATCGGCCACTTTTCGGCCAATAATTGGCCGTTCGGCCACTTTTTGGTCGAAACGGCCAGTGGCTGATCTTGTAGGACTATATAACCTCCAGATTTCTTGTTGCTTACATGTAAGTCAGTCACTCGTAGAAAACCCTTGAGGCAACTTCCATGATAAAGTTTTGTAGAAATATCCAGACTGACTCACATTTCATCAAAAGAAATAAATAATAACCAGTAACACAAGTTAAAAGCACTATTAAGAGTTAAATCCATTTGAAATCGACCCATTGTTTATCCAATCTGATCTCATCGGACAGTGGCTACACCACACCATCTCTCTGATGTACGTAGGGGCGCGCCATCTTGAATTTAGGATTACTTCTCACATAGTGACGTAACCATCTGTGTATTGAATGCTAAATACATGCTATACTATGCACGATCGCCGGTTAGGCGGAATTGGCCGAATAGTTCTGATTGCGTGCTGTTCAAGATGTTCAGATAGAAATAGAATTGAATAGACTAGAATAGACTAAAATAGTGTGTTTATTTTCCAATAATGATAGGTTTGTAATCGCCGAACAGCTTTCGTAGGTTTCCGTAAGAACTATTGATGAATATTAAACCGGTGTTCTATTAATTAATCAGTGGTTGTGAAATACTAATAATTTAAACAGACTAGAAAATTTATGTACAAGGGCTGAAAGCATTACAGCACTTACAGTGATTTTATTGTTTTTACTGTATTAAAGGGAGGAAAAATTAGTTAACAAGTATACAATAAACATTTAACCTGTCAGTGTACTTTGTTGTTTATAAATTCTGAGACCAGCTTCCAATTCTTTATTCATTAAACCTATGATCAAATGGGTTTATCCAACGTTAGACATCATCAGGGCTCGGGAGAACGCTACAATAATAACGGAAACACCATTACTTTTATTGCTGAAAAGGTATTGCGAAACGTATTTAAACTTGCTGAGTCACATGCTACTCTAAAGCATAGTAAAAGAACAAAACTTTTCATCAAGTTCTTAGTTTAGGTGAGCGGTACAGTGCCCTTTTATTTATGTATAACTTTTACCGTTTTCACAGTTGGTTCCCTGCCAGCCCGCTACACAGGTGCACGTGTACTGGTTGAGCTCGTTAGTGCACTGACCGCCGTTCTGACAGGGGTCCGGTACACATTCGTCGATGTCTGATACACAAACACAAGCTCATTCATACCAACTACTTAAATAATCTATACAGTTCAAGTTCCGGCTTTATGTGCACTGCTTATGTTCATATTTCAATTTATGTGATATATTTCGTTTATCTGAATTAACTAAATATTATTTTCTTAAATACTATCGATGCAACTTTTGTCTACATTTTATAGCATGTGGTTAAATAGTCTTGAATTCCTACTTTATATTGGTTTTCTGTTAAATCAATGATGAGAAAACTGTAATAATACATGTGTCCAATTTTTATTTATTTCAAATGTGCAAAGATAAAATGGATAATCAACATGATTTTTATAACCACTATAAATCAATTTTAATAATGTAATAATATGCAATCAAAAAAGCAATATCACAGGAGCAATGTCGAACAACCTTCTTAAACACTTAAAGGAATTCTATGCGTTGCAAAGCTTTTTCCCAATTCAACATATTAATTACTATTATTTAAATGAAATGCCAACCGATAGAAAATACTACAAGAAAGGTTTGATATCCCAAAACAAGAGCATGTGGGTTTTCAAAAGATTTTAGTACGAATTTTGCAGGGAGTCTCTTTAAATAGTGACTTCTTATACTTGACCTTCACAAGTAGGATCCGTTCCATCCCAACCAGTCGGGTCGACGCAATTCCTGTTTTCGTTGCCATTTAGCGTAAACCCGGGACTGCACGTGTACGTTGCCGTCTGTAACGTGTCGGGGTCAACGGTAACGGTTCCATCAGTAGGGGCAGTGGGTGTTCCGCAATCTTAACATGTATAAATGATAGGAAAGTAATTAACAAATATCGTCTTTTTTGACAAATCCGATAATATATTGTTATATGCTTGTTAACATGGCAGAAATGTTAACGTAGAAATTGTGCACAACGCTTTACATTATATACTATACATTAAAACACCGCTTTTAAACAGTATTGCCAACAAAAAATCCTGAATTTATTGTTTCTCTTACGTTAAATTATGAATTCAAGCTACATAGGCAACTGAAAAAAATGTTGCAAAAATGTGTTCAGGGTCAAGTTTACGAGCACCTAGACGAAATGCACCGTGCAAAAAAAACACACTTAGCACAGCACGAAACACGCAAATCAACATGACGTAACATAAATTTAGAATGCATGGTTATTGTCATTTTTGTAAATAATATGTATCAATTTTACTCAGAAATGTTGAGATTCCGCCTTCGTACGGTCAAATACTAAAATTTTGGGATTAAACTAGTTTTCCAATATAGCAAATAACACTCTTATAAATCATTTATTAAAAAAGAAAAAAAAGAAACGCATAAATGTAACACTCAATTATAATCAATTCGATGAACAATAAGTACTATTGCGGCGTATTGCCTAAGATACGAACCATAAGCGCATTCTAAATTTCCATTTACAACGTAACCGACACCGCATATGCATGTGAGAGTATCAGCAGTGTCACATACGGAGTTGACATTCGTACAGTCATCGTCTGCTGCGCAAGCTGGAAATGAAATACGTCTGATCTTTATATAAAGAAAGAGAAATTAATTAAGATCAACGCCATTTTGTATAAATCATTGCAAGTCATTTTGGAACTGAAAAACTAATACTATTTACTAGAAGTGCTATATATTATGTAAGTAGGGGCCATTACCCGTTGTTTAAGTATTCATGAGGGTTTCTCTTATAGTAACATTGTACGTTATCTTGGAACTTGGAATATTTGACTCTATGGTTAAAGCAGTTCTATGTTACGGCTCGCAGGTTTGGGGATTCCAGTATAATAACACTATTGAAGTTGTTCACAATTCCTTCTGCAGACAAATACCCCACATAACATATATGACCAATTGCATAAAATACTGGTGTAAACTGCTATGCATGCGCCAAAACAGGTATCCTAGACAGTGTTACTTGATGTTAAAATCATTTGATGATGCTGGAAGAACCTGTTGGGCTACTAAGGTTAAACAGT
>Ga0224511_10000921_pt1 | contig 16180 bp, 7 predicted proteins | sample SF_May12_sed_USG_2_FD_169988 | JGI IMG/M metagenome (GOLD analysis project Ga0224511, IMG submission 169988) | Sediment microbial communities from San Francisco Bay, California, United States - SF_May12_sed_USGS_8_1 | ecosystem: Environmental > Aquatic > Marine > Sediment | place: USA...
ATTTACCGCCAAATAATGACTACTGGAACTTCAATACAAACGATAAATTTGCAATTATTAAGGTTCTTGTCTGAACTGCTCCAGGCAAAATTACCTGGCGTTGCTATGGCGAAAACGATGCATGCTGTTTGCTCTCAATCAAACCTTTTTTTTATTTAATTTTGCACAGAAATAATGTCTGCAATCTGTGTGTCTAAAAGTTGAGCATCCAAATAAAATTGTTAAAATGATCGCTATTGTCCTAAAACTTTTGGCTATTATTGAGATGCTAGTGCTTAAGAACAAAGCTCGTAGAAATAGTATCACCTCACTTATTTAATCGTTGCTCAGTATCGTATTTTGTTTTAGTATACATGTATTTTAGAAACAATGTCCTATTATAAATACTTTTTAACGCAAAATGTATGATTGCCATCATCATTAAAAGTTTCTGTCAACACCTTGTTTTGTTTATATTTTTTATTTTTTATTTATTTATTTATTTATTTATTTATTATTTATTTATTTATTTATTTATGTTTTTATTGGCGTAGCTGCCTGAACAAGTTTTTCCTGCGATGTTAATAAAAATGAAGTAATCCATGACTGATTGGGATAATATAGAATTTTCGCCGATGTGTTTTGACCTATCGACAGCCCGCCAAAAATGGCGTCTTGACGGACCAGCTTTATCAGGCTATCTATTGTATTCACTTGTCAATCATGCATATGCAAATCGCTATCACCATCACCTTGTCCGATAATTGGTCAGTTATATTATAACGGAGCGATATGGCTATCATATTATAATAAGTATTCAGGCAAGCGATTTGTAAATCATGAAGACCAGGACAGGAGGTCGGGCTGTCGATAGGTCAAATAGAATTACAAACATATGCTATTCACTAACTAACTACTGATATTGTTGGTCTTGCACAGCTGTTCTTTTACGTAGCTTAACTATATATATATGTCATATATGTGGATGTTTTTGTTGATAGAAAACATATTTTATTATACAGTTATTGCCTGTCTGGGAGGTGTATATTTAGTTTTGCTGACTTATAAGTCTTAACATCATATAGACCTCGAACGAAGCAATTTGTCATAGTAATTGACAGTTGTAAAATGTAGAAAGTCACGCTGGACTTGCAACATGTTTAGTAACACACACATATACTAAGTAGTGTACACCAAGTAGTACGAGGGTTATTCTTAAAGTTTCATGTACATGTATGTGCTTCAGACGGCGTTTATTTTCGTTTATCTGCTTATTATTCAAGTAAATTATAAAACTGTGAAGTTGTTGTCAGTTTAATTTAGCTTAAATAAAGATGATATTTGCGTTCGTTAAAATCAATAAACTACATATATTTTACATAGTGCGCACCTTGGCAATCTGCGTTTTTCAAGACGACGTGGAAGGCCGGAGTGTGACTCGCCTAGAAAATTAGTCAAATACCCTCCCCCACAAAAAAAATAATTATAATCATATTTTATTGTTCTGTCGATATATATACACAGTTCACTCCAGTGGACTTCCCAGTTGCATTATACAACACATATACGGTGAAAATGACGACACATAGATCAAGAAGGATAGAGAATAAAATAAATCGTGTATGAAAATAATCGAACAAAAAATGATAAGGGAAAAAACAGAAGAAAAGATGCACCTGATATAAATTTGCCAATACAATATTGCACTCACGGACATATATTTTAACTGACAAGTATTTGTCTTCTTTTTTTAAGTAAAGCGACCAGTGTCTTTTATAAATTTCTGTACAGCGAAACAAATTGTTAAAATTATCTTCATCGTCCAATGAACTTATTCCAAACAGAAGAGTGTGGGCTGATAAGGTATGAAAAGGTCGCGTTGCGCGAAATGCAAATTCTTTGGGTTGTAAATTGTAAACATTGAAGTAAAAAGTAGTCGCTCCGGACTCAATCCAATAATAAGTGGTTTATTTTAGTAGTAACGGGGAATATTGTTCGCTGTAAAAATCTTCAAAAACAGCAAATTTAAAATGTCGTCAATACCGATATTTTAGTTATCTATTCAAAAAAAAATATCGCACACGCTGCAGCCTTTAAAGTATCGTTTAAAATATTAGAAGCAAGATACCAGAAATGATTTTTGTCGCGACCGCTTGCGATGAGCTCGACATAGCCGTCACTGTTTGGTTCGTTTTGTGTGCGTCTTTGTATGCGAACGTGTATGCACCTGGATTTTGCTAGTCTGGACCGTAACTTTATATTGAGTCCACACATTTAAATATCTCTTGGTATTAACGGAGTGTCCCGTGCAAGAATCAGTTTGATAAATAAATGGTGTGGTCAACCTTACAGGTAAAAGGTCAAATTTGCTTTCAAATCATGTTTGTGCGGACTCTAATGTCACCATAAATGGATGTACAGTAAAAACAAATTGGCACAAATAGTTACATTTACGAGACGGCGTGTCGAACGGTTATTCCATACAACGTGTGGTCAGACATAGAGGTCAAAGGTCAAATTGAAAGTCAAACTTCAAAGGTCAAAACTTTCTTTGTTCACATTTCCATGAATTGATGGATTTAAATAAATTGCTAAAACTATGTTTCCATGTTAGTTTAACTTCAACTTTATACTGCCAAAAGTCAATACTGACTACATAAGGCAGGCGCAAGTCCTGAACATTGACAACTTAAGAATGATAATTTTACTTATGAATTTTTTTATGAAAACATAAAATAACTAAACTAAAATGTCAATTAAAAGCATAAAACTTGTTTAGTCCACTTGCAAATGGAGTATTGATAAAATGGAGTGTTGCGCTGAAGAATCACATGCATGCAAAAAAAGATGTGGTCAAATGTCAAAATTGGTAAAAAATGGTCTATATTAAGTTTGCCCAGACACTCTATTTGGAAAGGATAGATAAACTTGAAAATAACATGGCACAAATGTTAACATTAATGACAATTTTCCCCTTGTGAGTTCGAGTGTTGCTCGGAAAAATCTAACAAAATGATTATTTTGTTTATCTGGGGTCTAACTACGCTATGGATGGATTTAAAAATAACAAACACATGTTAACATCGACGAAGCTGTAGAGACGGGATGTCGCACGGTGGAAGAATCACATTTATACCATAAAAGTTGTTGGCTGTCATAGAGGTCATTCTGTGTTCTTGGACCCCTCTCGGCAAAACATTTCTAGTTGTTTTAAGTAACTTATTAATAAAGATCTACTTAAGGCGAAAGGCGTTCAGTACATGATGTCATTTATTAAAATCATTAAATACAATACAATTTACATTTAAACCAATATTTTTATACACAACAATCATTTGTATAATATATGAAAACAGGCATTACCTTTCGATGGTGTCGTTTTGAATAATCCCATTACTGATGAGCTTATCTATAGCCACATTTATGGCACCGGCGTCTTTAAACAGGTACTGCCAATTACTTGATCGTGTGTCGCAAATTATACCGATTTTTACGCCATTTACTTCTAGTAAACTCCCAAAAAGAAATAAAAGTAAAAGCATCATATTCTTGTACTTTTACTTACTAATATAATTAGTTATTTCACACGAAAATGTAAACATGGGAATACAAAAACATATTTATATCGAAAAATGTGTGTGTGTCAACTACACATTAATCTACATTTTAGAACTAAACGGCATTAAGCGTGAATCGCCATATACATAATTGTGCTATATTCTTTGACGACCACTATGTCCTTCTCTGGAAGTGGGAATGATGGTTGTGTCTGTTAAGCATACGTTTTCCTTGTACGCAGTCGGTATCCGATATTTACACGACAAGGTGGTAGTTCCAATAACTATCGATGCCACAGGTGTCTGTCATTTCCTTGCTGGTATGATTGAGACTGATTTACTTAGTAGAAACGTATACGTGTATTTTGCTTATGTAAATTAGATTTATTTATCAATTTTGAAGACGGAATTGAAAATTCAAGTGTTATTTAAACTGATTAAAGGGAAAGCCCTCATGAAGCATAGCCTGCACGAGAAAACAGCAGCCTCGGTTTTATTGATGCCGTTCATCAGTAGTAATGAACGGGGCGACTTTTTACAGCCGCCACACAGGCACTAAACACCAGCTGTAGTAAGTAATATTAAACTGATGAAATTGAAAGCCCTCAGGAGGCATAGCCTGCACGAGAAAACATCAGCCTCGGTCTTATTGAAGCCGTTCATCAGTAGTAATGAAAGATGCCACACCACTGACGCCCCCTAGCGCATGAGCGGAAATCTACACAAGTTTAGGCACAACATGTATGCATTTTTGTTTAATTTGTATATACGCATATATTAATAATGGTGAAGATATTGTTTCCTAGTCTAAGTACTAAGAAGTTCAAGACATCAAAATGATCAACTTTAATGTAAACCTGCAATCATTTGCACAGAAAGTCGCGAAACAGGACATTTTGTTTTACTCTAATGTCCCATGTGTGCTTAGATTATATGTCAAGATTTTAAACAAATGACTTTATTGACGAAGATAAGCTTATATTCTTAATTCTAAATAAAATATGTTCTTCTCTTTTTCTCTAATGTCAATCAAAGTATCATGTAAATACTGGTAATGCAAAATCGCCTTCGGCATATTGGCATTACCCCAATATGCAGATAATGTTAAGTAAAGTCATTGGTGAATTTCCCACGACGTGTGTTCAGTTCACGCACAATGTAAACGCCCGTAATTCACACAATTTTTTTCAAGCCGCCACACAAGCAATATAGATCTACACCAACTGTAGTAGGTGCAACTAACACGAGACAAAGTGAAATTCCTCAGGAAGCTTAGCTTACATTGGGAAAATAACAACCGAGCAACCACCTAACAATACCTAATTAAAAATTTAAAGACGAATATTTTTCAATTTCATATGTTCAGAGAAAGTTTTATAAGGTAATAATCTCACTGAATGTAAATCAATTAACTACATGTTATAGGATATATTTAGATTAGTTGTTTACGTGTTTTCGCCCTTCTTCCCTTTAATTCAGTTACGATGTTTAGCTTACTGGCAATTCAGCATTTATAAGTATATCCCTTAAGTCAAAATATTACTAGCATAATTCGAAGTTGTCCGAGGTAAATATAGTACACATAATTATTTTTTACCATTCCTTATATTCCTAACATTTAAAGATGTTGGTTAAGTCAAACGTTGAAATTGCGTGAAATATATACGTATAGTAGTGTGATATAATTTAGTTTGCTTATAACGCCATTAAGGATATAGTTGGAATATATCGTATATAAAGGATAAATACACAGAAAGTGAAATTCATTACAACAAATTAAGGTACAAATAGTAAAATTGTGCTATGTTGTGCTCAAGTTGTAGTACCTTCCCATGAAACGTGTTTTGAGGCTGTGAAAACTGTATTTTATACATATAACATCGTTTGATCAACTATCTCAGTGTGAAGTTTCGTTCAACAATCGATGTATCGGTACTCTTCCACTTAAATATCAAGAACGCTTTTGTGGACGAAGGTCCCCAAAGAGCTTCTTAATGACCTGTTATAGTTCCATTGCACTCTAGTGGTTCGTTATTGATATTGTTGTTGAAGAGATATATTAATTATGATAGATGTCCATCAATATTGTTGAAGCTTTTTCAGTGGTTACCTAACCTATTCCATAAAAGTGTTGCTTTCTTCAAGTTTGTCTGGGCCATCTGCCTATCCCAGACTTATATTTCAGGATCTGTATTTCTATAAATGCTTGAAAAGATTGTTGGATTGGTTTATTGTCGATTTACGCTGAATGTCCCCTGCTTGCGGTTCGGCGGGAGAAATCCGTTTCGGAGTCGTCTGACTTCTTGCAGATTCAGTTCGATGTCGTAAAGGCTATAGTTCTACTTGTGTCAGCTATGCTTTCTAAAGGACTTTCCTTTTTCTCAGAACAATTCGACAGTTATGGCTACCAGACTTTGTTTCATTTTAATACCAATCGCAGAGCTTATTCAAAAGAGCGCATCAACAGTCAAACATGTTTAATAAAGCGAGCGCGCGTTGAACTAAATTTTGTCTTAGTTAATGGTATCTTCTGATGTGTTTTGTGCTCTGTTCAAACATGCTAAAATTAAGTTCTATGCACCTAGGGGGAGAATCTTGATGGACGGACATTCGCGTACTGCGTTTCATATAAAAGACCCAAAAACGCTGCATTGCAACGAGTGAGTGGTTTCTAATACAATTATTAGGCGATTTAGTTATTTCTCATTCATGTTGCGAACGGTATAATAGTTTTGACCTTAAACAAACTTTACATATTTTAGATCTTGCCGTGCATGTGGGAGTAAATATGTGTTAAGTCATGACACAAAGAACAGATAACTTAATAAACAGAGAGTTAAGTAAGTAACCAATTTTTTTAAATAATAAAAACCTTAAACTACCTTTCCCTTTTTATGAAATGATTAAATTTTATGATTTAATTTAGGCCATACAATTGATGTGTGACTAATAAAATGGTGAGGACAAGCGAAGACACCGACGCAAAATTATGACATTGAAATCATCCGTTTGCCTTCTGGGGAAACAGGTGATTGGCTGACAAGGTTTACGTTTGTATGTTAACGTATGACGCATACGTTCAATAAGAGGTTGTGGTCAGTTAGTTCCTACTGCGTAAGGAAATCGTTCGTCCGGTAGGGTAAAGAAGACTCATTTTACCTTTCCTGCTGAACCATCCTTTGCAAACACTGAAAAGTATGTAAGCCAACATTTTGATCAAGTATAATATCATAATATCACCAAATTCAACTTGTTCCGCATAATAAATTATAAATGTATAACTTAATTGGTTGATATATTTATTTGCGAATATTTTAATTGGCAGATCATTTAATCACTTCTTAGTAATTATATAGATTTTTTTCTCTTTATATTATTGATTAATTATAATTAAGTTGGAAAACATGGATGCAAAGTACATGATCGTTTTTCTACTTGCTGTTCATCTTAACAGCTTCGTTCTTGGATACGACACCAAAGGAGGTACGTAACTTTGTTGTGTGTGAAAAAAAGTTATCATTTCTTCTGTTCGGTTATTATATGTCTAACTTTAATCGATTTGGATAAATGGACGGTAACGATGTTTCATAAATGTTGAAAATACTCGTCAGCTTGCCTTGATTCAGTATATATCTCAATTACCTACTAAGGTTTGGATTTAACTTTACATTGTTCCCCCTTGACCAATAAAAATAACTAGGATAAAGTATCAAGATGAAAAAATGCATTGCATATATTGAATTAAGTAAAAACTTTTAGTATTAATCCTACCCTTTATTTGAGGTTAAAAAAATATGTCAAGGATCGTACAGATTTAATTTGCTCTCTTGATCAAACAATTTTAAGATGGACATTTAATCCATATTACAATCATGTCCAAAGCTTATGCCATACCTACACTCTTCTCTTTTGACAGAAACTTAGATTTTTTTTATTGAGTTAGCCAATGTTTTCAATTTTTCAGCAATTTCCGGCCTAGTCAATACCCTGTATCCTGCTATATCACAACAATACTTTCCGTCTCCCTACTTGAACCATGGCGGCTACTATCCTGGACAGTCTTACCTCCAAAACCCGTACCATAACGGACCGATGACGTCATACGGTTGGCCATCGATGACGTCATATCCACGTGCGCATGCTTACAGCAGTTACTCGCCGTTCATGTCGCTGTCGCCATTCAGGCCATATGACCCACACCAACAAGTTGTCACCAAGTCCGTCGTGTATTCAGTTCTGCTTAACCAGCTGCTCGACAAGGTTGGATAATCACGTGCAACATTTGCTGATGACTTTTAAATGTTGAAGATGGCGTTTTTACTGAAATGGATCTCTATTATTAGTTATAGATGAGCGTGTTTGTCTGGTTCCCAGTCGTACTTTGCAAGTAAAAGATAACGATAGTAGTAAGGGGCAGGTAATTCAGACTAGATGTGCATAAGATGTTCACATTTTCTATAGGTTTTACTAGATTTTTACCATGAGAAGAATATCAAATGTGACTGTTTGTTGACGTTACTGGATCTGCAGTGACTTCAGCTTCGTTATTTGTGTGAATGTGTGTGTAGATCTACTTGTGTATTTATGTAAAAATCTAAACACATTTGTTATCCTTTCATATTGTAAATGAAATGAATATTATAATATTTATTACATGATCAACTTATGCTATTTTGATGTTTGATGAAATATTTCTAAATTTGGCAATAATAAAATAATGCTTAAAACGATTGTGTCCAACCATTTCAATTATTTTATCCCAAATAGCTCCTTTGAATGAACCTTCATTAAGAAATCCGAAAGATGGTTGTGGACCAACGGAGTTCCACAAAATGTGCGACAACCGAGACCCTACGGTGACAGTCGTCGTTCGAGAACGCAAAACTAGACCGCACATATTTATCTTATACTAGCGTTCAATTATCCGAACTATACACATTTAAACAACCATTTGAACACCACTGTAGGTAACAGGCTAACATTAACCGAAAAGCTATTTCTAAATGTTGTTTTAGTTTTTTTATCTTTACGAGTTTCGCTTACATAGTTTGTCATTGGCCAAGGAACCGTCTAGGTCAAAAGCGAGCACAAACAGCTGCACCGAAAACCCTGACGTCAAAAATACCGTAATGTACATCAGTCGTTGAAACAATCTGTATCTAAACATAAAACAAAGTAACGAACAAATGGTGGAATTCAAAAAACAATTCTCGTCAAACATGGCGCGCACATTTTAAACGCATTTTACGAAATGTTCTGGTTTTTTTCTCTCACTCTGTTTGATGTTAAAATAACATTTTATTGAAATATTGACAAAGTAATAATCTAAAGACATTTTATGTCGGCTAAAAGCTATACATAGCTTATGTTGTTCTTTGTACAAATTACCGACAATAAATAAATATTGATTCTGAATGGTCAGAATACATCGTTTTTGCGAATGCATGTTTGAAACCGCGCATACGCCATTTCTGGAATACGTGTACACATAAAATAAACAACATCACAACAAGCTATTAAACTGTTCAACACTATGAAAGCATCGTGCTTTGCACCCATAAATAACCGAGTGAACCTAAGACGCATTTTGAAGCTACATTTTGATGTTTTACATTTCTGGGAAAGAACGATTAAAATAAGCAAATATCAAGCAGAACACATTTGCAAAACGATTACGGCTTACGTAAGTTTTCTCAGAAAACATAAAACACAAAACATGTTTAGTCTTAGAAAACGTTTGCAATCCTTTTGAAATATCAAACATAGAATTTGTTTCGTAAGTTAAGTTTTGATTGTGTATAATTTATCTTATTAGCTTCCATTTATATGAACTACGTGTTTAATTCTTGTTTAAAACGATAAAAAATTGATTTAAAAAACGAGATGGCAAAATGGTTTTATAATGACGCCATCTGAAATGATATTAGGCAAAGGAATAATTACTATTTAACGCTAAAATTAACAAGTTAGCGCGGCATATTGCGGCCATTACCGATACACGACGCCCTGGAGTTCCTTTGCTTAGAAATGAAGCCACGAGGGCGTTAGCCCTTGTTGTTAAGGCCATTGTGGTTTAATAACAAGCATCAGAACGACAAGCCGTTGGTTTTAACGCAATATAACGCGCCAACGCGTTATTTTTTCGATTCTGCCATAAAACATTGTTGGTTGCAGTAAATTTTTACGGTATTATTTTTTTGTCGGGTAGCGTTATGTTTTCAATTTGTAACGTCAAGTAAACAATTCGTGACATCATTTTTTATATAAATAACAATGGTAATTATTTAATTGACAGTGGCGGCCAACTTCTGTCTTCATGGACCGATTTTTAAAATGTTTTCACCAATGGCAATAGTTTACCAAAAAACATGAACATGTTTATTGTTGTACCTCATTGACCCAACAACCCCTTTAACATATGTGTAAATATCAAATTAAAAGCTGTCTGAGCTTGGGGCACATAATTAATGCTAATTATTTACAACGTATTAATGCCGAATAAACAAAAAAGTGATAGGTTACTGGTGATCTATTGTACTAAGATTATAAAGTTACATATTTTACATGTGTACACATACTTTCAAATCGAATAGGTTTGCATCAACATTCAGCATTCAATTCTCGAGATATGTTTTGGTAATTTACTTGGCTGACATGCATGCAGACTATGTTTAATAAATTCCGGATACATTCTTTTTGTCAGATTGAAGAAAATAATTTAACTTAGGCAAAACACCAAACAACTTCGTTATTGGTCCCACCGCGCAGGTCATTTATGTGAAGTTTCATCAACTTTGGCATAGCAATTGAGAAAAAGAGCTGTTTAAAGATTTGCTACATAATTCAAGTAAACTTTTAACCAATTTGGCGATGTCAATTTTGACCAAATGCTCCTATTTTAAATATTTGACAAAGGATTGCATTAAGTATTTGAAATGGGAGCCATGACCTTCCTGATTTATTAATCCCCTCTGACCACCCTTTATCTTCTTATGAAGTTATGATAACAACCAAAACCGTTCTAACAAATTTAATAGCATACAACCTAATGGCAATTTCTGCGAAGTTTCGTCAATATACATGTATAGAGCGATCAGTTTAGAAGAATAAGTCGTTTAACCAATGTTCTAAATAACTCAATGTACAGCAGTGACCCCTAGGGCGGGAGCAACTTAAACAACTGGCGTAGATAAAGATTAAGATTATAAAGATCACACGGCGAGCAGGGTCATTATTAACGTTTAAAAGACGTTATGTCGTAATGGTAAAATATTTTTTAAGTTCTCTAAGACGAGATGGAAATAACAAAAAACATTAACAGTTAGTGTCTGCAACCATTGGCATTCTTGCTTTAACGTCAAACACTGACCTTGGCGCTATACGTTAGCATTTGCTTAGCTGTATTGCAGTAGGTCCCAAGCAATAAAATATCAATTGCACTGTTATAGCCAAAAACAGGTTGTGCCAATGTGATAAAACAAATGCTTAACGACGTCAGTGACGCCAACGTTAGACACGAGTAGCGAACACGCATTGATTAGTCAATTTTCAACATATGCTTAGTCCTAATGTATTACTTTGTAATTACATATGGGATAAAATTCATTTAGATTCAGTTTTAAATTTTATTATACAATTCACGAGATACACGTGCACAAATGTATTTTTGCGTAATTGTGCATTTGATACAAAGCAATGGGACAATTTGTTGTTTTAACAATTGCAATAAAATGACTCATTATTATTTACCCTGGTAGTTCAAGGTATTTATAAAGTGCACACTTTCTATTTAGCGTCAGTATAGTTGAAATAAGCCCGATAAGGCATAAGTATAAAGGGGGCGTTAGAACAAATGTTAATAATTATTATGGTAGTGTATTTCTACAACATAAAAAGTGATGACATACATGTAGGCACAAAAAAGACAATCCGGATTAACCGGTGTGCATTTTGGTTTGTAGTAGTCTCCCATCGTAGTTTCGAATTTACTTTTAACTATTTTTAGAGCTGTAACTATTTCTTCTTAGTTTATAAGATAGAGTAGAGAATTTAAAATGTAATGACCACTTTTTATATTTTATTTAGAACTTATTCATAGCTGGATTATTTATTATAACTTCGTTTGGAAAATGCTATCTTATTCTATAAATAGCAACACGTAAATTTCATATTAGCTTTGTCGAACGCGCACTGACATGGAAGGGTACGTATTATACAAGTATTTGCTTATTATATGTATATATGCTTTAATTTTAATTTTGACTAAGAAAATCGTTATTAATTGCCAATGACCTGTTTGATAATATGAACACGTGAAAATTTGAATAGGTAAGGTGTTCATTTTTTTGTGCAAAATGTCTGGCTGAAGAACAGTAACTTGATAGCATACGTTTATATTGATTGAGTGATTGATTGAACCTTTTATTTCCACCAGTTATGGAGAGCACATATTTATGTACATATTAGAAATGGATATAAATAAACGATAGATAGGAGAAAATATATGTATAACTGATACAAGTATGATTATGTAATTTAAATCAAGATTATTATTGAGAAAAGTTCAAATAAATATTAAGTCTATTTACACAAAAATAAGTTAAAATGCGTTTATTATTTTAAATTGGTTAATAATATAGTTTCTTTGTATGATATTAGGATCTATTATTGGACCTACACAACAAAATTATATCCTAGAGCAAAAGCGCTTCTGATAATTTACAAAAAAACACCAACACACAATAAGCATTAATCAGTTATGAAAAATACAATATAGAGATGGAAAAAAGTATACTTTACGCCTTGTTAACGCACAGTGGTGTGCGCCTTTATTAAGGAGTCTAACTTCTGAGACCGTGACCATTTATTCAATTCTAGTTCTATTATCGGTACGATACATGTAACAGTGTGCGTAGCATATTTGGACCAATCGCAGAGCATGTTTTAACTATTGAGGTTAAGAATTTCCGCTTTCAAGGTTTCTCATTGGCTAAAGCAAAATTTAACCACTTAGTCAAAAGCGAGCCTAAAAAGCTGTGCTAAAAAGTAACACATTATGATTTTAGAGTTCAAGCTATCAAAATACATGTACTAGAAAAACACAGACAACCCACTAAAAATATTGACGTCATGCAGAGCGCTCCCTGACCTTATAAATGCTTGACAGTGTATGTGTTGTTGATATGTCTATTTGATTACTTTATTTCCGTTATACCACAAACACCATTCTTGTTTTATGGCTATTTTTTATTTTGACCCGATAGCCATTTTATACAAATATACAACTATTGTATTGTATTGTATTGTATTGTATTGTATTGTATTGTATTGTATTGTATTGTATTGTATTGTATTGTATTGTATTGTATTGTATGTAATACTCGATGTGATATTATATAGCGTATTGAATAATGTTGTATTGTACTGTATTGATGTCAAACTTGATATTAAGCAAACTATCAGTTTACTTACTTAAAATACTTATTTTAGACAAGAAGACGATCTGGTCCGAGGAAGATTTGAAGAACAGCATGATAGTGTGCCGGGGCGCTGTTCTACAACTCGGTAAGAGCTTTAAACCAAGTTATGTATACCTTTGTTTAGTTTTCTTATGTAACAAATATTATTTTTATAGCCACACACACAAAATTGCTTATTTAGTAAGTGTAATAGTGTGTCATTAAAAAAGGGCAAAACATCATAATATTTTCAATTTAGCAGTGTTTTGTTCAGTTTTGGTGTTAAAATAATGAAAATTCACAATCTGTAAAAACGGTTTGTTTACAGAGTATTGTATTTTTCTTATGAAACGCATGTCAAATTAAAACGGATATATGCAGTTTTCTCTCATAATTCTTAAATTGAACAGTACGTGAATATGATTATATTCCATATGTTAGAATTTTAAACAATAACTGTAAATCAAATTTATTATTTTTTATTAAATAAGTTTTTCGATAGACGTAACGAAAACATAATGTTTTATATCTTTATATTGATTGGTTTGCCATTATTTGCAGTTCACTTCCATATTATTGGTTGGAAAGACTTGTATTTCTTCTCGCCTTACTTTCGGTTTGCCAGTGGGTTTTCATTTTCTGGTATTTTCCACATCGAGCTTATACCGAACATGGCCATCCAAACATTACTGCGCCAAAACCATGCAACCAAGAAAATCTTCAGCAACAAATAAATGAGCTCCGTAACCAGGTCGATCCACAAATAAAAGCATTCCAAAACGAGGTAAACACATTTAGAAGAACTGCAGCTTTTATCTAAGAAAATTGATGGCGAAATAAGATTATTAAATGATTCCGTCAAAGTCAATACTAGTGAATCAAGTTCTTGAAATGGGGCCATTACATTGAAAGATACAATGTTAATACTACTATTATAAAATATATTGCAAAATTAGGCATAGCATTACATTAATCTGGGGAAAAAGGAAACGTATTTCGGAGCATAGCTTGCATGGAGAAAATAACAAACTCAGTTTTGTTGAAGCTGTTCATTAATGGTAACGAAAGATGCCATACCATTGACGTCCCCTAGCGCATGAGCGGAACTCTATTTTCCAATGCAAACAACATACAACCATGATATCGGAGGAACAGAAAAAATATAAGTATGGGCGACATTTATAGTCGTCACACAAGCACTAAACACCAACAGTTGTAAGTTTAAATAATCGGAGACAATAAAAAAGTCCTTTGGAAGAAAAGCCTGTATGGAGGAAATAGCAGCTTTGGTTTTGTTAAATCTATTTATCAATGGTAATGAAAGATGCCACATCATTGATGTCCACTAGTGCATGAGCGAAACTCTATTCTAAAATGTAAACATCATATAATCCATAATCCATAATCCCAGAAGACCAGAAAACCTAAGTCATCGTTATACATGTATATGAAATGTGATGCCTTTATATTGCACCTTACATTTTGGATTCTTTAACAACAGTAAGCCACTTTTATTAAATGGCTTTTAAAGAAAAATATCATCTTCATTAAAGGAACTAGAGCACAAAATGTTTGGTTATAAAGTACTTATCTAAAAATATACTCCTAAAAAAAAGTTAAGGACCACTATTGCGTAGCAGTATTTTGAAAAAGTTCATTATTGATTTTGTGTACATTGAAGAACAATGTTTACTGACGATGCCAATTTTTTTCCATCAATGATGGTTGGAGACGTGTGTGGTGGTAAGAAGCTCGATTTAAAGACTGTTGCACACAGAAACCTGATTAGGGTGGGGTCTTCTATGATTGTTATACTGACTTGTACGCCACCCTGAAAGGAGATTTGACCGGGTTCCATTATCGAGATGAGATCAATGAGGCATGCGTGACCCTTATGCTGTTTCTGTGGACCAGGACTTTGTGCTTATTAACGGAAACGCCCTCCCGTGCCGGGCTTGTTTTGCCAAAGAGTACACTGAGTGCGAAAGGAATAGGATGTATGGACTGGCCTGACCCTCCCCTCATGTTAATTTAACAAGAGCATGTATGGTACAAACTCCAAAAACATACACTTGCTCGGCCAGCTCAACCACAGATGCGGGATGACCTCGCAAATGCGATTATTTAGGATTGGGCAATAATTTGTCCTTCTACAATCAGAAAACTGATTCGAAGCTTCACTTGCATGTGAACGGTTGTTTTTGACAATAGAGGTGGCCAGGTGCTTTATTTGCTTAACTTTGTGTGTGACCTGAACATGTAACAGTGCTGTTTGTAAAAGTTCATGCCCCACCCACCTATATGCAAACATTCAAATTTCGGTAGTGACCAAACCTTTTGATCTCTCATGTGTTTACCACTGTAATTTGCTTTTAAATTTCTTTACAGTTGTTAACTGCATATATATAATTGTTCCTAGAATTAATGGTTTTCTTTGTACAAACAAAATAAATGAAATTGTACCACTTTCATTTTGTGGTCCTTAAATTATTTTGAGGAGTATATAATTTTGACATAAGTCTTAGTAAAGAAATGTTATGTTGAATGTCTGACTCTTAAAAATATTATGACAACATATTTAAAAAGATAAACAATGCATAAAAATTGAGGTAAATCCTTTTTCTGTCCCATGGGCAAGAAAATGATTTCCCCTTATATTTAATGGTGCTTTGGAAAATGTCCTGGTCTATGCACAATTTGATTCAAAACTTTCACATGGTACCTAAAGGGTATGCTTTATCACGCAATTATTTAGATTAATTGGAATACTTCTGATTTTCCCCCATTTTTATGCCCAAACTCTGCTATGTGGGCTTTAATTAAGTTTTATATGGCAAAATATTAAAGTTATATTACCGTTGAACGAGAGCATTTAACCATACACCTTAGTTTTCATAAAATGGCACCTAAATCATAAGTATATCCTCATAAATGATAAACTACAATACGATTTAAATATGATTTCATCGAAATACTGGGTTGTAACTGGATATACATTCGCGAATATTTAAAATCCTAGACGTTTGTAAAAGCTCTCGGGATCGATCGGTTTCAAACGGAGTTAACTCATTCGCATACGGAAACATTCGGGAATGCTATTTTTAGAAACGTATTGAGTTGAACTGTTAGGTATTGCCAATTTGAAATCTGATCCGACCATTTACGGAAATAATCGAAGGGCTTCGC
>Ga0224511_10000922_pt1 | contig 16177 bp, 6 predicted proteins | sample SF_May12_sed_USG_2_FD_169988 | JGI IMG/M metagenome (GOLD analysis project Ga0224511, IMG submission 169988) | Sediment microbial communities from San Francisco Bay, California, United States - SF_May12_sed_USGS_8_1 | ecosystem: Environmental > Aquatic > Marine > Sediment | place: USA...
CGTATCCTAAATGGCGTCAAACAGGTTTTCGCTCAATAACTTTAGTTAATTTTAACCGATCCTAATGAAACTTTATATATAGTCAGTCTATATGAAGACCTAGCTTGGAATCGCGTTTGAGGTCGGTTGCATCAAGGTCAAGATCGCTGTTACTAAAAATAGAAAAAATAATTCAGCTTAATAACTTGAGTAAATTTCAACCAATCGTGATGAAACTTTGTCTATAGACAACTGTTTTGAAGACCTAGCTTGGGATTGCATTTGGGGTTGGTTAGGTCAAGGTAAAGGTCGCTGTTACTAAAAATAGAAAAAATGTTTCCGCAGAGGTTTTTGCTCAATAACTGCAGTTAAATTTAACCGATGTTAATGAAACTTTGTATATAGACAGCTTTCACGAAGACCTAGCTTGGGATTGCATTTGGGGTTGGTAGGGTAAAGGTCAAGGTCGCTGTTACTAAAAATAGAAAAAACGTTTCCGCTCAATAACTTTAGTGAATTTCAACCAATCTTGATGAAACTTTGTCTATAGACAGCTGTCAGCTGGTTTCTATTACACAATATGGTGGTATCTACATGTACTCTACACAGCAAATTGACTCTGCCTGCTTTGAAAATACAACATTTTATATAAATGGCATGCATTTGTAGCCGCTATGCCATTGAATTAAAGTACATAAAATAAGAAAATAAAGGATATTCTCTTTTGACCAATTACAAAGTTGTTGAGTGTACATGTAAATCTTACACAGCTGTACATAAAGTTGACCCAAATTGTACATTTTGTTGCTGCCTTTTTTAATACTACGAAAAATACTCTTAAACGTTAGCTGTTAAGCTGTTGAAAACCTGGTTTCGTGGCGTTTGCCATGTTTTTTTGTTTTAGAGTTATTGCCCTTTGCTATTTTTGCATACTTACATTGTGTGTAGAACATATCTCGGTGACTATAAAAGATATCAGCATTGATACTTCAGGGGTCTATTGATCTCATTGAGGAGAAGTGCACTGCACAAGAACCATAACCCTCCACTTCCTAATTTTAGAGTCATTGCCCTTTGTAATTCATAATTGAATTCTGTGTGGAACATATCTCAGTGACTACAACATATATTAGCATGAAACTTTATAGGTAGATAGACCGTAATGAGTGGAAGTGTACTGCATAAGAACCACAACCCTCCACTTCTTAATTTTAGAATTATTGCTCTTTGTTTTTTTATACTTGAATTATGGTCTACTGTAAGTTGCAAATTAATGGATCATATTTAATCGTAGTTATTAAACCTACAAAATATAACTAAGAAATGACGCAATTTACAGTTCACAAACACCTTTCCCTAAATTTCTTCACCTCCCATCAATCAACAAAACATTTTCGGCGAGGGATATCAATTCGACGAATTTGCTTGTTTAAAACTACAGATGCATTACCGGTCTTAAAACCCGGTTTGATCTGGCATTTAGGTAGTACATTTAAAAGATATTTAGAGATAAGAAAATGGTCAAGGCGTGACAAATTGCCGATACATTTTGTGTTTAATGTGCATACTAGTAATGTTATGTTCATTTAGCCTTTAAAGTATGTTTGTGTTTCCATGAAATGACTGATTCCCAACTGTTAGGTTTACAATGAAATTTATTTGTAAAAGGGAAACAATGGACTATAGATATATGCGGTATTACTAAGCGACCTGAGTACCTGAGAAGATATTAGAAAAACGCATGATATATTGACAGTATTAAAGCATTTATCTTCAAAAGCGAGGCGGAAGCGTAAAAGATAAGTTGTTTATATTGAAATGCTATATTGTCATACAAATTCAGATATAATTTTAGTACATATTAGACCTTGTTTATGTATAAGTAAAGCATCTCGTTCAACAGTTTTCGCCAAATACGCAAATATCGTTGGAAGTTGTGATGATACAACTACAGTATCATGTTAATGTTAAGAAGGTTTCTTACTGCATTATTAACTTTATCATAGAGTATCAATATACATATAAACTCTTCAATATAAATATGCTGAATATTTCCCTTATATATCATCGTCAGTATTACAACGACCACATAGCACTAAGTAGATACTTTTACTGATGAACAGCTTCAATAAACCCGAGGCTGCTGTTTTCTCATGCAGGCTATGCTTCCTGAGGTTTTTCCCTTTCATCAGTTTAACTTAACTTTTTAAGTATTTAGTAAGGGGACAACATGATGCAAAATCATTGATTCCAGTTCTAAAACAGCTTTCTCGAAAATGAAATGAAAACTGATAGTAGGAAACTTTAATTAAATTATAAACGCATTTTACATGCTTGACCTTGGATTTATGATTTGGATAGTTCTGCAAACACAGTTGCGTTTTGTTAGGTTTATCTGTATCTTTAACATTAGATAGAAGCTCATCAATATTTTATGAATGCAATTTTGTGTTTATGTGGTTTACTTAAACTCAAGCAGGACACGAATGCCTTTGAAAACAGTATTTAGGTATATAACCAAGCATCGCCATAACGGAGTTTAATACTGTAACATACATGTATACTGACTTAACTGGTTAAGTATTTCATTAAGGGAAATACCTGTTGTGATTAATGTGTTCACTTATTTAAAGACTTAATTACCCTGATTGATCAAACAGAAGAAACTCCAAATAGCGTATTTATTAAACAATGAACACATATAAAAAATATCCTACTGAATGAAATTACACCAATATAATCGTTTTTAAATATATACATGTAAATGAAACATAATGTTTGTACATTTCAAACATAAAGATGCATTTCTTGGACATCTGGACGCTATAAGAAAAAAATAGAACTGTGAGATAACACGTGCATACATATAAATAATTCTAACAATGACATGCATACGTTTGTAACAGTACAGACAATGGTATATATTTAACTACGTTGATGTAGAACTTAGTAAAATAGTACAAAAATACTGTCTTGTAAGTGCAGTGTGTTTAAGTTTTAAAATGACGTTAACATAAGGTAATAAAATTGGTAATTGGTAAATTGGTAAATAAATATTGACGATTGAACGTTCATATTACTAACTTGTTTAAGGCAAAACATAATATTTAAGACATTTCATTAAAAAGATGGTTTCAGTAAATATAGAATGTAATAACATGTGTTAAAACACTTAAGATCATGCTTTTAAGTTAGATAGAGTAACATAATGCAGTCATGTTGGTATACATTGAAATGCGAATTGTTGTTTGTCCTTTTCAACTGACTTTACAACATTATTAACACTGATTAGTGCGCATCAAGGCGGTCAGTCCTTTTTACCAGCATGTCTTGGTTCACCAGTATTAGCCTCTGTATTTGCGCGACGGACTTCTTCCTCATATAAGTCAATTGTAAGATACTTGTATCAGTCATGATTAGCCGCCCTTAACGTAGCTCATATCCTCAAACTGTCCCCGCCCTCGGAGTCACCTATTTGCATTGTATTATATAGGAACATCATCAAATGACTACTCCTTCTGAACCGCTTAATCCAATTGAATGAAACTGCATTTGAATTATTATTGGTGACCCACAAGCGAAATTTTTCAATGATTCTGTGTGATTACACATCAATGTCAGAGAGCAAGTTTCAAACATTCAATTTTCGAAAACCTTGCCTGAAACTACAAGAACCAGAGCTTTGATGTGTGGTTTATAACATCGCTAATTGGTCCTCTATCACAATTGTTCCAATGACGCACCGTGAGTCAAAATGGACTGTACCATAGGCCAAACAAGTTCATTTTGAATAACATAGAATCCTTAAATACATTATTATTATTATTATTCTTGAGAGTACTGCTATGTTTGATGAACAATTTAAATGCAAGTATGAAATTCTCCCAACCCATTTTAAAAAGTAAGGTTAGTCTGGTTAACCAGGTTAACCTCAGTCGAGCGACACTGGGCCCTTAGGGGCCTCTAGTTATTTTTCCCCAATGTTTTGTTTGTTATTTTGTGCTCTTAAAATTAACCCTGCTTGATATGCCAGCAACTGTTTCTGTGAACACCTCTTTAATCTATATTCTTCAGTAAACATTTTACACGCAATTTTAAGCGACATAATAGCATGGTATGAAACTGAATAAAGAATGTGTAAAAAAAATGACACAACTAAATACTTTAAGATTGATACTAACCAAACAGTCAATATTTACATATAGTTGTCTATTGATACATAATACAATATTATATTCAGTCCAACCAAGCACCCGTATCTCCCAACCAGTACCGACAAATTCAACTATCAACGGAATAAAAGACGTGCCTCTAGAAGTGAAGTGCCTGTCCTCGGGAGGTTATCCACAGCCAAGAGTTAGCTGTTTCAAGTATCAGTCAGGTCAGAGCCCGCTTAGGATAACGCAATGTACAACGAGTTCCGTTCTAAACCAAAACCTGTACGACGTCACAGAAAGGTGTACGTTTACACCAACACAGGCGGACGACGGCGCTATTCTCTACTGCGAGTCCTTGAACACAGGCGAACTGACAAAGTCAGATGAGATTCAACTTCAGTTATTATGTAAGTAACATATGCGAAATCGTTTCAATTATAGTTAAAAATTCGTTTCAGCCTTTTATATAATATGGTAAAAGTAATATAAATTATTACATTGACTTTAACGTCTTATCAAATTAGAATTATAGACATGTCACAATTAATTCAGAGATGATAAATTTAATATAAAATAAGATAATTGTGTACAAAATAATTACTTTTAGCATGGTCTTCATTGGTCTAAAATAAACAGAGCCAAAAACAGAAAATCAGAACATGTTTACATTTGGCTATGTTTCTATGTGAATATTTGGGTGTGTGAATGTAAAAACTGATTTTTTATAATTATAATTACGTTAACTTAAAAATGCACATGCCTTTATTTTAATGCAATATTTGGTTTTTTAGGCAGAACTAAATAACGATGGTAATGCATTAAAATACTTATTGTATTTAAAAAACAAAAAAGACCAACGTTTACAAGTTTTTTTTATAAAAATGTTTAATTTTCAATATGCGCCTCATACTGTTCTAACTAAATGTTAGAACATTTGGAGAGATATTCACATGAAACTTCTATTTCACACATCTCATTGAGCTGCAACAGTGCATTGCTTTTTGTTTAACAGTTAACCTATTATTTTCCTAATACTTTTGGGATACGTTGTTCCCTATTATCTAAATTTGACTGTTCAAAAGATGCACCGACAATTGAGACAACAGATGTACAGCTCAACGAAACACATTCGGGTTTGCTAAACTGCAATGTATCCAGCAACCCCGTGTCCGTTATCACATGGAGGCATGTGGGCAGAGCGGTGGACATAACAGAAGGATTGGTCAAGGGAGAAAACTCTCTATCGCTCCACTTTACTGCCGTGACAAGAGAAGACGCGGGTCGGTTTCGGTGTTCGGCCAACAACGGCATCGGGGATGTCGTCTCCAAACATGCCAATATAACTGTTATTTGTAAGTGTTTTGTTATAACATTTGATCGGATAAAACACTTCAGGGTTCTTTTGAGTAATACATTAGCTGTATAACGCGCCACGATACACTTTTTCAAACATACATAGCATATCCTAATATACTTCTGCACAATGCCAAAAATATGAAACGAGATCATTTCGTTTTGGTCAGGGAAATATACTCAAGACTACGTTAATTATTCCAATATAAATGTGGCATTTTGCTGTATTATGCGCCATATTACACATTTGCAAGCATACGTGGCATTTTTGATTACGTTTACGATTAAAGCATTTTTAAGACATAACAAAGACACTACGCGGCCAATAATTCTTAAATGACTATTCTCCCAAAAATATGAGAAATTGCGAATGATAGTTATCTATGCACGTAAAAAACTATTTTCGGTCCCGGGTTCGATTCCAGTATCTGACAAGAATTTCTATCTTTGCTTTTTTGTTTTGTTGTTGCAGAGTTTCTAGAAGTTGCATGCCTTTAAAAACATTACTGTATACACCTTTGTTAAGCCATTATTTTCTTCCTTGCTGCAAATAATAAAATTTCTTACACATTGTATTTACATTTTATGTATCACAAACTGTTCTGTATTTACTCATTCAATACATTGTTTTGGTGGGAACACATATTTACAGTTTGCAACAGTATACAAAGCACTAATATAATCCGACCAACAGGTAGCACAATGTACGTAGATAATCTTCTTAACTCAGTACTAATGCAGACAACTCGCATACATTGTTCTAGAGGTAAACATGTCATTAAGGATTACAAACGAGAATTGCGTTGTCAATTCAAGCACGCACAACAAATCATCAGTGAATTGAAATAACAAACAAAGAATATGATTTATAGTTCATGGTAACATTTTGCTATCAACCATTTTCATTGGTCAATGAGAAATATGAACTCTGTGTCAAAAGCGAGCCTAAACATCAATGTTAGAGTCCAATATTTCAAAAGAAATACATTGCCAATTTTCCAACATATGAGTTTGTGTGTTTTATAATTATTTAATTTTACAATGTTTGCTATTTTGTGGCATTTAACCAGCGTTTTATATTCATATTAAATATGTATCATTATTTCTTTTCATAAAGACAAACCTGACGTCACAGTAAGAGTAACAAACACCACAGCCACCAACGTCACCACGGATGTGCGATGTGAAGCTCAGGGCGTGCCGGATAAGTACACTTACATCACATGGGAGCACACGTGGCCGGGACACGCGTTAGTTCTAAGGTCATACCCGGGTTCAGATGTACTCCATTTAAACAATCTGACGTACGAGTACAGCGGCTTCTACACCTGCAGGGTGGATAACGGTGTGCGAGCCAGTCGGAACCCGGGGGCCGGGACGGGAAAAGCCTACCTACTGGTTGAAGGTATTCTTTCAAATACAAGTTTTACTACATAAACAGTTTTAATAATTATATTATACAGTTGTATTGCATTTTCTTTTTATGGACGCGTAATATAGATATCGTGTGCTTCGAGTAATGATAGATAGATAATCAAGAAACAAACATGGTAGGATAAACTTTATGACATTGACGATAACACCATATATCACCGTATTTCAATTCTAAATAAAGAGGAAATTAACAAGCATAATTATTCTGCAATATGTTGTGTGATTTATTCACATGTGTATGTAGGTTTATAACAATTTATCGTAAACGACGTTGAAATGGAAAAAGTAATGGTATTTCAAACAAGATTTGAATAAACACTAGAAACTTTGACCAAATTAGCTAACTACTTACTACAGAAAAATGTCACTGTAGATTAAGGAACGATTGCAGGAGCAATACAAGAACAACCTATATATATATAGAGTTTACAATGGTAGCCACGCAAATATACAGGATCGAATATCATATTGGGTGTTTACATAGAATTTCTTCGTGTAAAGGCTCAACGTGTTGCAACATTCAATAAATCATATGGAGTGCCGTATGTACAACCTTTCACTCGCAAGTCCAATGTTGCTGCAATATAAACACGTCAAGCAGATTTTGTCATTTGTTTAAGATTTTATGTAATTATCATTAAGCACTTTAAGAACCTCTTTTTTCTTCCACTGGGAAAAATCGTTCTATCATTCAATTTATTGTAAAGTGCAAACGCCAAGCCGCGGCGTTTGTTTTGGGCATGCTCAAAATAAACGCCGCCGCATTGCGTTCTAGGCGATTGCACAGCGTTTGCACAGCGTTTGCACAGCGTTGCTGGCGTTTGCACAGCGCGCACCTCGGCGATCTGCATCTTTTTAAACGCCGTGGGAACGCTGTAAGGACGCCACTCTGGTGTGACAGGGGTTTAACCAATCTTTATACCTGCACACAACGTTTCAAATCGCTTACATTACACCACCAACTTCCAGAGGTGTATCATATATAATAGGATACGCGTGTACGCATCGCCCATTCAGACTGCCAGAACAAGAACATGTTGTTCAATATTAAGGAGTGACTTTCGTTTGAAACGAATAATTTTGTTTACATTTAATAGAGTTCCGCTCATGCGCAAGGGAGTGTCAATGGTGTGGCATATTTCATTAGCGCTAATGAACAGCTTCAATAAAACCGAGGCTGCTAATTTCCCATGCAGGAAATGCTTCCTCGGAGCTTTCTCTTCGATCAGTTTTAATTATCACCACATATCAACTTTAAGTTATTAGTTATTTGGACCAAAATCATATACCGTTTTGAGGTTACGTGCTGATTTGCTTTCTAGTTATTTACTGGTGACACAGTATAACGTACCTTCTGACAGATGGACATAAATCATGCTGCAAAACAAGCTGTTCTTAGTTATCGAATAGGACATTTATTTTATTATTCATGCTAAAGCGCTGCATTACTTAGGTGTTTTGGAAATAATAAACCACCCGCCTGCCAGCCATGTCAGTATCGAATCGTTATCTAAATATTTTGTATCCAGTCGGATTAATGTCATCACTATAATAATTAATTTATTAAAAATCATATACAAACGAAGTTACATAAATGGTAGTTAAGTATGCCTTCGATTTAATGTAAAATACTTTTTCAGTTCATATTTGATTTTAGAACTGTTTTACAGCTATTCGTTTCTTGTTGCAGCACCACCAGTTCTTCTCGATGGCGACCGTAAGGTGGCCGCACGACTCGGACACGTGACTACGTTCTCACAGAAGATCTACTCCGTGTCTCCCGTGAACGTAACTCTCGGGCGCCAAACGTCTCTTTCAATGATCAGCCGTATTAACTTGACAACAACCGATGTCAAACAGACTCGTATGGCACTGAAAGTCTTCGATTCATTTGTAGAAGCAGTCGGCGTCACTGTGGTTTTATCGTTTAACATAAGTTCCCAAGAAGAGTTTGGTGAATACCAGTTTCTCGTTACCAACAATGTTATGCCGGCTGCCAGACGCGCTATTGAAATAGTTCCAGGAGGTATTACTCTCTATACATATATTGCGTTCATGTTAGACTAAGTCATTTAGTAATGGAAATAAAATCGTGTATAACATTATCAAATGTGTACTTAACACTCTACGTATTTCAGATGTGCCTGACCCACCTGTTCTCGCTGAAATCAAAAGCATTGGTCCTCATTCAGCGACGATATCATGGTCAGAAGGTTTCCATGGCGGTTCTGATCAAACTGTTTACTATGAAATCAGCTCTGACAACACTTACACGACCTGGACATCGGTTAGAATGGACACCATTGGAACTTCCGAAACGATCTCTATCAGGAGCACAGCAGTCAACAATCTGGTGGAAGAAACCATTTATAATATCCGCCTATATTCAACAAACAGTCTTGGCAGGAGTGAGATGACTGACATCAGCACTTTTACAACCACAGGTATTGCATTAGTGCAATTTTGCTTTATATAGTTTGATAAGTCACTGTTATGTACCTACCTGCTATCTAAAGGCATACTTTTAAGGAACAAAATTAATACTGACAACGTAAAAATTTCGATTTTGTTTAACAGTGTATTGGTAATTATTTAAAAAGAGTTTTGTTTTAGTTATAATGAATAAATGGAAAAAAATCTTAACTGTACAACATTTTGTAATGCCGCAAACAGTAATTAAATGTTTTAAGTAAAGTTGCAATGATTACAATGTCTTCAATATGTTGACACATTAAACTAATGTACCCTGATTTTATATATTTTGTTGCGTCTTGGTGTTCTATGTTTTTTATGTTCTTTTGTATGTTTAATGTGTACGGGCCATTATGTCTTGGTGCCCTTTAACTTGACATGTCTACATTGTTTACACCATTCTTTCTTTGAACATCTTTTCAATACACATTATCATTAAAAATGGCTGAGTACTGGGAGTTTAAGCAACTTTAACTGTCATAAAGGATATTAGACTATATTAAGTATTTGATATCTGAATTAAAACGTGCCACTTATATTTTTGTTCAATTAACATTTCGCTCTTAGAAAAAGTACAATTGTTTCGCTTTGTATTGCCAAGTAAAAAAGGTTGCGATTCAGAATTAAGTGGTAGTCTTAAAAAATAAGGGCGGTAAGTCTTAAACTGCGTTCCTTGGTTTATATGGTAATCTCTTATATATTTTGACTGCTTGGTCGCCTGATGTCACTTAGCAACATGTCACAATAATACAGAACAATATAACATCTTAAGGTATGAGAGAGGGTGTCTACTAACACCTTTCTGGCCAAACACATGATATCATACTAAACAAATATTGTTCACCTCCAACAGAAGTCCCGGGAAATTCCCTACCGGTTATGGTTGGTGGATTAGTTGCCGGCGTGGCTGTGGTTGCAGTGGTTGCTACACTTGTTCTTGTGTTCCGCAGAAAACATAGCTTGGGCAAAGGTGAGATTGTTTAGACTGATATATAAAACAATGAAGAATAATCAAGCAAAATTCTAATTTAATTGGCTTGACCATAGCCCGTCCAAACAGAAACTAGTATCTAAATATACTAAACAGGCAAAAAATTTCGATTTTATTTTTTGTACTTTTTACGGATTTATACCGCATTGCAGCTAACACAGTATGTGGGATTTGTACTTTTTTTCACTCCATTTTGTTATTTTGGGCTGTTGTACATTTTACTTGTTTTGCCTTGAATATTGTTGTCATAAAATGGCGCCATTCCTTTTCACAACCCTTATGCATCTTATATACATGCACTTAAAATGCAAAGTTATAAAGGTATCAACTTACAGACATATCATCTTAACCTGTTCATTCTTTAGTGCGATACCGCTAATATTTTCGCAATTACCTTTCGTGGTCCGAGCTCGGGGAATTAGCCGGATGAATTGGTTTGGAAGCAGTATGCCCTAAAATATAAGCCCAACAAAGAATTACAAATTTGGAAGTAGTTTATTGTTCAGAAGTTCGAGTCTGAATCAAATTTTAATTTAAAAGTTATATAACAAATAAGTTAGAATACATAAATAAGAAGTTCATTTTAACATACAAAGATAAACAGAAAATGAGAAATTGTTGACAAAATGTCTTAAAGTAAAAACAGGAATTTCATAATTAATTAACAACCTTTGACCTAGGGAATAAAGGAAATAATACATTTTAATGAGCTGAATTGAAACAAATTAACTTACAAAACTGTCCATGATTATTTATTTATAAGTTTGAAGATTAAAGTTGGAAATCCGAAATATTCTACAAATCTCCTGCGTTTCTGAATTAACCGAAAGAAAAATTATAAGAAAGAAATACTTTCATGAAACAAAAGGAGTGGCATTCAACAATTTTATCAATTATAAAGTTAAATATTGTTCGCCAAAGTGAAACTTATAATAATTTATCTATAAATGATATGAATATTAAACGAAATTAAAACAGAAATTAGAACAACATGAAGTAATATTTATAAATACACAAATGAACCTTAGTTTAGCCTTGACGATGCCTTACTTATATTACATTATAAATACTTAAAAGTTTCAAAATGAAATGAAGAGAAACTTACCTAAAATATATGTCCAACAAAGAATTACAAATTTGGAAGTAGTTTATTGTTCAGAACTTCGAGTCTGAATGAAAAGCCCAAAACCGGAATGTCCTAACCTTCGATTGTCAACCCGATTCGTGCCAGCCAATCAGCTTGAACCTCTAAATCGATAGCCAATCGATTGATCGGAACAATAAACCACGTAACCCAACTGAAGATCCTTTGACAGACGAACAATAAGTAATAACTTTGACAGCTGGGGCGACATTAGAATTGAAATAAAAATGACACAATGTTTAGAAAATAGCCTTTCATGATCTTAAAAAATCTATTTTGTGTCCATCAAACGTCAAAGTAATTGTAATTTTTGTAAGTCAACTTAAGAACAAAAGAATTCTTTCATTTAAAATGTTGAATGATGTACACTATGAAAATGAAAAATATTTACTTTTAAAAGAAATATAAAAATATTTAATAAAGAATTGTTTGTCTAACTGATTTTTGTATGTTGTCTATAAAAAATTATGCTACCATATTTTATCATGGGTAGCATTAGTGATTGAGATATAATGAAACTATATTATGGCATGCAAATCGTCATATCCTTATGCATGTATGGCTTTTATAATAATTCTAGTTCTTCCGTCGCACTAGACTTCCTTAGACCGGATGATTGAATTTCAGAAATATGTGCGAGCAAAACATGTTATCGGATTCTTTAACTTTTTTTTGCCTCGCATTTAGTATTTATGGTCGACATTACATTGTAATGCTAAACTTGAGCTCTTTAAAACAGACAACACAATATTTTGCGTTCTGCTTATTTGTCCTTTTCGTACTGCTTACTGCACAACAGTATTTTTATAATCCGAGTACTGTAACTCTCTAGACCGTAATCTATGCTTCAATACGAAAAATATATGCGAACGATTTTTGTCTCGTAACACTTCATTATAATATATAATAATTCAAATTCTAATAAATACTTTACAACATAATGTCAAGTATTGTAATTCTTTCAAAACCGTTTCAATTATTTCTAGTTTTGTTGTTTATTGTGTTTTGTGATATCGCATGGGTCAAACTTTCTTGCAGATTATGATATTAAATGAAACCTATGCAACAGTTTGAGAGAACACAATTTGATTTTCTGTTTAAACAAGAGACACAAATCGTTTTATCTCTGTTACAGGTAAAGCAAACGAAGACAAAAACAGTCTAACTAAAGGACAGTGAGTACAGTTAATTCATTTTAAACGTTTTAAATTAAAGCATTTCACTATTGAGCTATATTATACAGGTCCAATGCGTTCAACATAATTAGCGTTTGGCATAGGCATGTTAACTCGAATGTTTAAATGGAACAAATTATGCTTATTAGATAGATATCTATATATGATTTTGATCTACCCCATATACAAAATAAACATAAAAATGAAGGCATACTCTCGAACAAGAATGTTGTATACATAGTTGTTAAGGGTAAGTTAAAGGGCACCATGACACAATAGCTCGAACAAAAATATGCATATTACGTAACCGCTACAAACTGTATTGGAGACAATAAATTACATTAACTTCCTTTAAGATAAGACCACAACACATTCATGAGCACACCCCAACGAGCTCCCTACAAAGACGATAGTTTAACAGTATTTCATCAGAAATCCTTTTATAAATAAATTCAATACATTACTGTAAAAATGTGTGTTTTATCGGTGTGTTTGTTTGTTGATGTTGATTTCATTTTTAGTTTTTTTATGGGGGTAATATGCTATGCTGTCCTAGAACTTTACCCTGTCAGCTTTCTCTGCAATATTTCTAGCTACACCAGGCATGTTACATATATAATACAATCCCTTCACAATAAAAATATAAGACTAACATTAAAGTTGTATTTCCCTGAACTATTATTATCATTATTTGTTTTAGCCAACTTTCAGCCATACCCAGGCAGTCATCAAGCACAGACGATGATGCGCACGGTAAAACATTGATAGCTTAAACTGCAAAACTTTGTACAAAACTTTGTAAATAACTATTTATTTAAAGATGTTCGCTGTTGGACTCATTTTTGAAAAACGCGAATCGCTGAATTTTTACACATCCACCAGTTTTCTACATGTGCGTCTATCAACAGAATTCAATCCTTAAGTACACGTTTTAGTATGATATTAGGACTGCATTTAAATGATCGCGGGAAAAAACAGCATATCACCGTGTCATCGACTCAACATCTCTACTTTTTTTGTTGTAGTTGTAACAGAAAATGCTGCATATCAAAGCTTTGACGGGGCACATGCCGTGCTCGCGAAGCCAACGAATAAGAAGCTTGCACAGACGGCGACAGGTGGAGAAATATTTTCAAAACCAGAAAAAAAGAACATCGCATCAAATGCTGCTGATATATACGCTAGAGTAAACAAGCCCAATGCCAAAGGTTTTAGTCATATTAACGATGTATAGTCTATGATGTTGCATTATATTAATACATGTCAATAAAATAAGACTTTAAACGCATTGGAATTCTCTTTTTATATTTTTGATAGAATTGATTAGATTACGTGTTTACTTTCAGCGACAAAGGGCAAAGGCAAATCAACAAAACGGACAGCTGCAGAAGGTCAAACTAAAGGACAGTGAGTACAGTTAATTAATTTTAAACGTTTTAAATAAAGCATTTCACTATTGAGCTATATTATACAGGTCCAATGTGTTCAACATAATCAGCGTTTGGCATAAGCATGTTAAATCGAATGTTTGAAGAGTAAATGATATGTTTATTAGATTGATATCTATATAGGATTTTGAGGTACCCCATATACAAAACAAACATAAATTGAAGACATATTCTCAAACAAGAATGTCGTAAACAAAGCCAAAAAGGTTAAGTTAAAGGTCACCATGACACAATAGCTCGAACAAAAAATATGTATATTACGTGACCGACACAACAAGGAAATTGCCAGACAAGACGCAATAACCACTGAACTATTTACTAAAACTATTTTGTTTATCTCCAGAACAATTCGATCTCAAACAATCGTCGAGTTATCGTCTCGGTACAGCTAAATAAATGAAGACTATATAAAATGTCCTCTCATCCAAGCTTTAGTGAAACTCATAAGTTTAAAGTTAGGCTTTTTTGTTCTTATATAAACATACAAGCTTACAGGTTGGGTATATACATGCTCGGCCTCCGGCTTTACTCCAGTAATGACGCTCATCCCTCACTAAAGCTGGGATGAGGGGGACATTATTTTTGTAAAGCCTTTGGCCTCACATGTATAAGATAGCATCTTCAAACAGGTTTCAATACCTTTGTAAACACGTAAGGTGCAGAGCTTAAACCAAAACATAAACAGACAAATTCAAAAAGCCGGCCATTCCAAGAAATAATTAAATATTTTTGACTATCTGGACGTATTGGTATATGAAAGTACAATGTAAGCTTGCTCTATATCCACTGAGGTCATAAAATCGCCTTTTTCCAACAAATCTAACACAACATTGAAAGTTTCTTGTTTAAAATAATTGTACTGAACATATTCATTTAAGAATTTCAAATTTATCACTGACCGATATTTTCCATTTGGTGTAGGTACAATAAGCAAAGTAGATATAAATTCATCTGGCTCATGTTCACTCTCAACAACTGCACTAATTTCTAAAAACGTTTTAACTTCTTTGTCTACAATTTCTTACTGCTCATTGTTCAATGGAATTTCTTTTGGAACCAGTTTTTTAAATGGTTTTTCATCAAAGACAATACTGTAACCACTTACAGCCTGCAAAACCCAGTTATCTGATGTTAATTTTTTCCATGAATCGAGAAAAAATCTGACCTTACCTACCACACTACTTGTCGCTAGACTGAAAGTTTCCGCCACGAAAATTGCTGCTACTGGAGGGACCCCTTCGGAATGGCCTGCCTCGCTGTGGAGGTTGGTATGTGGGCTGATAACGTACAGCTCCGTAATAGGAACTTCCACGAACTGGTCTGTACGAGGACCGCTGACCTGACTTGGATTTCCACATCCTATTGGACCCTATGTTTAACAAGGAGTCACATGCTTTCAAGTATTTCGACACATCATCGCCGAACGATTTCGTGGTAATCGGCATACTCACGGTGCAAATGGATGCATATTTTCTATTCAAATGTGGCCTTATACAATATCTTCGCTTGACAGACAGATTGTACTGAACTTGCCCCATAAGGGTTAATGCATCAGAAATCAACCCTTTACATTGAGATTTAATCACAGACTTTTTTATGCATTCAGCCAATTTGATAATTGGGATCATGGAAGCAGTTAACAAAGACTGAACATCCTGTAAACCTTTGTCTTGTGAGTGCCCTTTACGGTCTATAATTCGGCACACTTCTGTGTTAACAACCGTCACAGCCGAGCCATGCTCATCCATGTCATTGTCGGAAATATCATCTCTATCTATTTCAACATGAATGTTTGGTCTAAAAAAATCCTCTGTTGGCTGCTCCACTAGCCTCAGTTTTTCCTTTAAAATTTGTAAATCACTAGTGGATTAATTGTTGAAGTCCAATGACCGACTCTGAGACTGTTTTTTGGAAGTAGAGGGTTTTTCTGTATCTTTTTTGGACTTTTTGACTACTTTCTTTTCTTTCACTGGACTTTTGTTTCTTTCTTCAAAAATTACATCAACAGTTTTAGCCACGTGGGG